>ERZ894220.58-NODE-58-length-134566-cov-13.1032_pt1 | contig 134566 bp, 146 predicted proteins | sample MGYA00380292_ERZ894220 | MGnify/ENA primary metagenome ERZ894220 (study PRJEB32331, sample SAMN06328446) | human gut metagenome | biome: human gut microbiome; feature: stool | host: Homo sapiens | collected 2014-12-05 ... | reverse complement strand
TGTTGATACCGTCAGCTACGCTCTCGAATCCTTTGCCAGCATTTTTGGCAGAGTTTCCGATTGAGTCAATGATTCCAGCAACAGAATCCAAAACACTGGAAAATCCACCACTAATTGAATCTATAACTTTCGAAATCCCGTCTGTGACTTTTTTAAACCCATCCCCTAATGAATCAATAACACCTGTAATGATGTCCCCGGCAGTTTTAAAAATATTTACAAGTGTATTGCCAACAACTGATGCTATTTGGCTAACTGAATCAGAAACAGTTGACACAAAATTTCCGAATATTGGGAAGATAGCTACGATAGCACCAGTGATTACCCCTATTACTTGAACAACAACATCTCCAAGTATTTGAATTACGCTTCCTAGCGCTTCAACAAAAGGCGTTGCCAGAGACATTCCAGCACCAACCATAAGGATGGTTGCGCCGAAAGCAAGCATCGCTGGTATAGCAGCTGTCAGAGCCGTCCCAAATACCGCAAATACGGCGACCAAACCACCGACAACAACTCCGAATGTCCCCATTGCAATAGCACCATCTGTACCAGTTTTAGCAAGAGGTGTCATGGATAATGCCATTGCTGATACCGCACCAGCAAACACCGCAATGCCAACTGCACTTTCCTGCAGTTTCTTTCCCATAGTTCCAAGTATGATTGCTAAACCACCGACAACAACTCCGAATGCAGCAAGCGGAGCAACAGCCGTATCTCCGAGGCTTGCTAGAGGTGTAAGCGCAAGCGCGAGACCAGCTAAAGAAAGTACTACTGCTGACACTGCGAAAGCCATCTTCGTGAACGATTTAGACGCCGCGTTCATTTTCGCTGGAGAAGTTTTAATGTTTTTCAAAAAACTCATAAATCCAAAACTTAATGCTAGAACTGCACCAACCATGCCGGCAAGTACTGCTACTGCCAAAGGGCCGGAATCCGCCACTGCTTTTGCACCTTGCGCCAACAAGAAAAATCCACCGCTAATCAAAGCAACTCCGACACCCAACATCATGAATGCTTTGGCAGATTCCATAGTGCTTTTCATGCTTTCCCTACTCGACACTCCAACTTCTCTCTGTCCCTTGGAAATTCCAAGCAATTTTCCGGCAATCGCACTAATCCCTGCGCCGGCAAGACCTGCAATCGCACTGGTGAATGCACCTACAAACGGGGCAACACTTTTTGCAATCTTAAAGCCTTTATATGCAACGACAAGCTTAGGAATCTGAGGAATCACTTTCGCGATAGTTTCAGAATGATCCTCTAAAAATCCGGCAAATGTTTGCAGAGCCCCGCTCGCGGAATCCATTACACCGGCGAAAGAACTGATGCTTTCCGTGGAGCCAAACGCACCTGTAATCTTTCCGAGATCTTCTCCAATTGCGGAAAAAGCATCTCCAAAAGCGTTCTTCACTTCTAATGCTTCTGTTTTTAAAACATTCCAGTACCCACTTGCTTTATCGAGAAATCCAGTTAATTTTCCTGCGATTGCATCTCCATCAAGATCTCCAATTTTATTAATTATCCCGTCCAAAGATTTAATTGCTCGACCGGATAAAACATCAAATGACGGTGCCAGCTTATTACTTACTGTTTCGGTCAGACCATCCATTGCCTGATCTACAGTCTTATACTCTGTAGCAAGCTTCGTAAATGCGTCATTTGTGCCGACTTTTGCGATAGCATCAAAGAAATCTTCTGTCGCGATTTTTCCGTCCTGCACATTCTGCACCAGCTCCGTGGTAGTCATGCCCATTTCTTTTGCGACTGCCGATATACCAGCCGGAGTCTGTTCGATCATAAGTTTAAAGTCTGCCCAAGCAACTGTTGGTTTCGCTGCCATCTGTGTAGCTTGCTGGCTTAAAGTTTTCATTGCCTGTTTTGGATTCTCAGCTGCCGCCGCAAGCCCTCCGAATCCCTTTACAAGCTTGTTCGTGCTTTTAATACCTACTGCACTCAGCTGAGCATAAGTACTCGCCATATCAGATGCGCTGTAAATCGTATCTTCTGCAAACTCTTGCAATTCCTTTTTTACAGATGCAATCTCGTCAGCGCCTTTGCCAACCATCGACATGTTTCCGTTAAATGTTTTCCATGCAGCACTGGAAGAATTTAATTCCGACACCATACCGCCAATACTGGATGTGACAGCACCAAATGCCTTTTGTCCAATTCCGGCCATGATTCCAAATCCGATTCCACTCGTGAGCGTGCTTTTCAGATTACTCACAGTGCCCATTGCAGATTTGAAAGCAGACGTAAATCCCTTATCCTGCGCAGATAATATTGCCTTTACGGAAAAACTTTCTGCCATGCCATCACTCTCCTTTCATCATTCTGCCGATTATGTCTAATCTTTCATTTTTTTGCTTTCGGTTCCTCACGCAATCTACTTCTTTTTCGTAATCAAAGAATTTTCTGAATCTCTGATAAACTGGTTTCGACCTATTCTTTCCAACCTTTTTCTCTGCTTTCACAACAAAATTCAGGAACGCTTGCAGATGATTTCGATAGTCCTTATCTACTTCTCTTAGCTGCACAGCCTCCATGAGCAGGGTGTATTCTGGAATTGTCAACCTATCCACTTCTTCAAAGCTTTTAAAGCCAAGATATCGGAAACAATTCAACGCCGCCTCTCTGTAGGATTCTTCAAAATCTACATCATCAGCTCTCTCTTCTTCGCTTCTTCCTCTTCCATTCTCTGTTTCTCTTTCTCCACAGCGTCCACAATCTCTTTTGTAGCTTTTTTCGTAGCATTGGCACTCTTCAAGAAACCCATTACTGTTTCTGTAAGCTCATCAATATCTGTGTCCTCATCGTCGATATACTCATCTAAAAGACCTCTTGTCACTCTCGGATTCTGCCCTTTATTCGCAACATCAAGAATGTTTACCAATGCATCCGGATCACCATTTATTAAGTTCATAAGCGCATATCGGAATCCTACATCTTTTTTCACTCCCGGCAATCCATCCACAGGCATATTTGTCTGCTTGTTTATCTCTCTCAAAAATCCCATTCCAAAGTTAAACTGGTACACCTGTCCGTTAATTGTTAATTCCATCATTTTTTATTCCTCCATTAAAAAGAGAGCGGTCTTGCCGCCCTCTATGTACATGATCTATTCTTTTCCTACTTTTGCCTTTCCTACTTTACCTCTGCCAATTAAGGCTACATCGTCAGAGGGCATTATTCCCCCTCTTTCACGCTGTCCTTAAACATGTAATTCGCGATTTCCTGCTGCTGCGTTGTCACGGTTACATCTCCGCGTTTACCTGATCCGTTGATGCCAAAAGTAAGGGATACTTCCACATTCTCATCTGCAGAAGACGTGACCTCAACTTCTGTGAGATATCCTTGGAAATACATTCCCTTAAATTTATTCGGACCCGCTTCCGCTGCTTCTTCAAGGTTTACTTCCCAAATTTCAAGAAGTTTATCGGAATCCATAGCGTCCTCAAGTTCTGTGATCAATTTATCGCCTTTTGCCAAAACCGCAGTGGCTGTAATTTCTGTCTCCGCAGCTCCTGGTGTACGGATTGTACCGTCTTTCGTTGCAGTAGAATCTGCATCCTTACTCTTGGTTCTTCCATTCTCCGTTGTAAACGCAAGATTCTTTGCTGCTTCCTGTTTCGCTTTTTCTGCAAGGCGGTACAAATAGACGATTTTCTTGCCCGATACCGCCTCTGCAAATAACTGTAGTCCTGTCTTAAACATGCTTTTTCTCCTCTCTGTTAACTAAACTTAAATTCAATTTCCAACACCCCGTGCAATAAAGGTTGTTTTGTTGTTGTATCCGGAAGTATCCTCTGGTTTACATTCCGGACATTCCATGCAAAATTTTCGGTATGATCCAGTCTTCTGCACACATTTTTAATCGCCAGCAGCATTTTTGACACCGTTCCTCTCTGTCTTGGATTGTTGTGCCAGACATGTATGGTCTGGTACACATTGCCAAACACAGCTGTTTTATTGGCATCGTCCGTCTGCTGGCTATCTGCAAGATAAACAAAAGGATACGGCGTACCATCCGGCGGTAAGAAGCCATCATATACGTCATATCCTAATGCTTTGATCTCTGTAAGTAATTCTGTAAGTAATTCTGTAAATAATTCTTGCTGTGGATCCATGTCTCACCTCACAAGCTTTTGTAAATCTTTTTCAAACTGTTTCTTCTGCTCCTCAAATGCAGGCTTCATATATGGCTGTGCTTCCATGAAGCGGGTTCCTAGTTCCACGTACACAGAATAATCAGCTGTTGACTCTACGGTGGCAGTCATTCCACCGTCTGAAATCTCCAAGCCGATGTTGTTCTTAAGATTGCTAGTATCTACCGGAGCATTCCTCTGCGCTTTCTTTTGCATATCTGCCCCGTTTTTCCGTACAACTGTCTGCACAGCGCCCATATCCATCCGCTTCTTCAAACCTTTATTCAGCTTTGCGATTCCTTCGATTTTTAACGTAGCCATCACTGCACCTCCGACACTACAAACACATGCTTTGTCCGCAATTTCCGCTCAAAATCCACTCTGTATAAGGCGTTTCCTATCCGGATACGATCAAACGGCTTTTTGTAATGCGTCTGTATCCGCACCGTCTTGCTTCCCTGCTTTATGGATCCGTATACAAGGTTCATTGTCTCTGTGCCGGTATCTGTCACACTGGCGTATCTTTTCTCTTCTGAGACTATATCATCTCCATAATCCCCAGTAGCTTCGTCATACTCCCCAGGTACGATCGACTGAAAGAAAACTTCTGTATCACACCTCAAATAAATCTCACCCTTCCTCGTTTTGATTCTTTTTGTGAGTCAAGAAAAGCCTGTATTTCATTCATGAATCCATCAAAATCATTATCGTTGTAGGACATATTCTCTCCCTCAACATTGTGTGATGACATACCCTCGGAACCCAACCGATTAAACCGGATCACTGCCACTTCCAAAACAATATGATTCATTTCCGGCGGCACTTCGATTCCTCCGAGCAGGAGTTTTAACCGCCCCTGCACGGATTTAAGAATCAACTCCAGTTTCGAATCAAGAGAATCATCCTCGATCCCCAGAAGCTTTTTTAAATCATCCAGTACACTTTTCATCCTGCGCATACTCTTTACCCCGTGATGGTTACTTTTACTACCGCCTTTTTGTTGTCATTCGGGATAAATTCTCCGGCTTTACCAGCTCCCTGCAGCGCTACACCGTCAAAATCCTCGGATTCGATTGTTCTCGCTGTGTTAATTCCGGTAAATGCTTTTGCAACTCCGGCAATATATGCATAGGCGCATTCTTTAGACTGGAATAATTCATCCGGAATCTCCTCTACAAGGAATCCCTTGAACTTCACAACTTCATTGCCATCAATGTTTACAGTAGAGTTTTTAGCAGTTGTATTCAAAGGATGATCCGAAACGGCATTGTACAGATCGGAGCAAACCTTAATTTTTTTCGTTCCAACTGCTTCGATGTTGTTAAAATACTTAGACAGCTCATTAAACAGCTTTAATACATTGTCTTCTGTATAATCAGTAGCACTTAAAGTTTTTCCGGCAGATGTGGAAATAAATTTTCCGTGCTGCTTGTTAAACTGCTTTGTCTTAGCCCTCGCCTGCAGTTCCAAGCGATCTGCTACCGCAACGTCAAAATCATTATTTACGGTGTGTCGGTCAATTCCCTCGTGGTAATTCCATCCCCAAGAGTAATTAACCGGCGTGTTCGCGTAGATAATCTCTTTTCTCTCCCCGAAACGGCTAGAGTTCCCTGTTCCCGTTCCAAACGCTTTCGTAGCTGTTTTATCGTACCCAGTTCCAACCACAACCGGAATGTCTGATGTTTTTACATAAAAGGCTGTTTCATTTTCTCTGACTCCGTCCAGTACCTCAAGTTCGCCGACGAAAAAATCCGCGAAATAAGACATCTTTTTAAATACTACCTTCAAAAGGCTTTTAAACTCAAGCTGGTAGCTTCTTACCGGCATATCATTGTTGTCTCCTGCCGCAAATAACTGTAACATCATAAATTCTTTATTCTTCATCTTCACATTCTCCTTTATTTATACTTTGCAAGTCTCTTTTCGAATTCAGACATTGGACTTCCTGAGTTCGTCATGGTTTTTGGTGTAGATCCGGTTGCTCTGGCGATCTCGGCTTTCTTAAGCTGGGATTCCACGATTTTCATCAGAGTGTCAATTCTTGCATTGGTATCTGCTTCATCAACTCCAACAACAAAATCAAGAACATCCTGCGTTGCTTCGATACCTTTCTCCACAAGCACTCCTGCCGCATTTCTGGAAAGCTGATTCCTTACAGATTCTGCCTGCAATCTCTCATTTTCTTTTTTCAGCTTATCCATCTCATACTGCTGTTTCTGCTCTGCATTCATTTTTGCAACTTTAGCTGCTTCTTCCGCTTTCTGATCAGCATCTTCCTGCCATTTCACTTTTGCATTTCCAAGCGCCGTTTCGATTGCTTTATTGACCCGTCTATCAAATTCTGCTTGGTTCTTCCCATCCTTTAAAAAGTCCTCAAACGTGTTGCCGGAAGCTCCATTACTTTCCTCGTTGCCCTGTGTCTCTCCACCGTTTGCGCCGGATCCATTGCTTTCTGCCCCAGTTCCTTCGTCTTCGGCAAATAACTGTAATGCCATAAATTCTCTAAATTTCATATCTTTTCCTTTCTGCCCCAGTCCATCCACTGTCCAGACCGTTGCTTTAAAATATTTTTCCGGTTCTTTACCGCCTACCGGAAAAAGGCATAAAAATAACACATATCTCTATGTGCTAATGTCTTACCTATTCAATTTTTCCGCACTTTACACAACGCCTAACATATCCCTTTGTAGCCTTGTTGTAGTGCTTGCAATACTTGTGTTTGCAGAATCTCTGCTTTAACCATTTGAACATATCTACTCCTAAAGTAACGCCTGTACCTGTTCTTTCAAACTCTCCGGTACATCATCAATTGTCAAGTGTCCACCTTTGATTCTGTTTGCCAAAAACTGTGCCATAATTTACACCCCCGCTTCCATTGTTGCTAAAATCAGTTCCTGCACCGCTTGGTCTGTGACTTCCTGCGCCGCCCGTGTTGCTTTCAAGTCTTTCTGCAGCTTGCCGTAGGCGCTCATACCGTCATCGACAGCCTCGTATTCTTTGATTACATTTTCTTCTGTCTCTGTGTAGCCAACAAAGACAAGGTTGCTAAATCCCTCTGGTTTCTCTTCCTTAAGTGGCTTGTAGCCCTCTTTCTTGATGGAGCTGATTCTTACAGTTCCGTTTTCCATGATTTTTGCGTAGTTCATATTACTTCTCCTTTCGATAGGTTACTTTAATATCGGGGTCAAGTTCTCCTCCGTCTACCGTGATGACTGTGGTTGGATAGTAGGTTTTTAATGCTCGGATGGCGTTTTGTTCGGATTGTGGGAGGGGGATGAATTCGGGGTTCGTAGTTTCGTAAGCGATTTTTAACGGATTTTCTACGAGCCACGCCTTAAATTCATCGACTGTTGCGACGTTTTCGTTTGGTGCGCTAAAATATTTAACTCCGTCATTCCAGTTGCAACAGATTCCGTATTCTGCTTTGGTATATGATAATTGGACAGCCCTATATTTATCCACAAAAATATCTGAATTTCCGTTTCCATTCGCCACATTCTCGAATCGAATTGAAAAGTTTCGAACATCTCCCTGTTTATTTGCAATACTTATTTTGTTAGATTGTCCGTCAAATCTGTCAATAACAACCCCTGCATACAACCACCCAATCTCTCCACCCTGCTCCACGAGCTTATCCCACTTTGTGATAGGGCGGTCGGATGTGAGATTCAAGAAAATAGGTTTATGATAATAAGGTTCGTAATCCATTACTGTATCCCCGGGACATGCTACTAACTTTTTATAGTCTACTTGAACCTTATTTATCGAATATCTAAAGTATCTGCATTTTTCAGGTGTAACAAAAGTGGCATTTCCAACAATTTCGAATCCTATCTTATTTTTATCGCAGTCATAAAATGCGACCACTGTAAATCCAGTGCGACTTCTGCTGTACTGCGAATTAGGAAAACATGGTATAAAATCAGTTAAGAGACCGTTATCTGCACTAATAATATTCCCACTACCTTCAAATATTTTCCCATCTTCGCAGGCAGTAATATCAAGCAGATTTTTGCCGCTTAAAACAACTTCGATTTCATACTTCTGTTTCTCCTCATTCCACTTTCCGGAGTTTTTGATTTCCTGCGGATATTCTGGGCTTGGGGATGGTTTACCGCCTGTGTAGGGTTCGTAAGGCTTAGCAGCAGAGCCTTCGTTAATGATGATTCCGCCAGTGTTTTGTATCATACTCTTCACTCTTTCGAGACTGTTATTGACTCCTAAGTAAATGTTTCCATCTTCTGGCGTCAATGTCTTATATTTGGAAATAGCCGCAGATCCGTGCGATAGCCATGTTTTATCGCTACCGTCCGGTTTTATCCCTACTGTCAGATATTCGCCATTTTTATTTGCATTTTTAGTAGATGCTGTAACCGTACCGTTTACCGGAAATTTATAATAATAAAATCCGCTTCCTGATTGTGTTTTATCATAATTTTCGCTATCAAAATCTAAAAGTAACTTTTCGTCAAATAGATTCGCTCCAGTAGTCTGCACCTGCTCCGTCTTACCACCAAGCTCCAACCCCTCAAGCGGCGCATCTAAGCTGTTCGGAAGTACCAGCATCCCTGCCCCCTCTAGCTCTACCCTGTCATAATTCGGTGGCTGCGGAGCGGAGACTCCTAGAGGGCAGATCATATCCACTCCTATGATTCCTGTTCCGTCTACCATTTTAAGCATTGTACTTCCACTCCTTTTTCTGAGGTTGCTGTGGGGATGATTTGGACGAGGTTTCCATCCTTATCAAAGTACATTTTATCCCTTAGAATCACACACTGCGCTGTATTAGCGGGAATTAACATACTCTCCTCTTTTGTCGCACCATCCTTGAGACCAACATATACATCACCATCCGTAAAATTTTTCACAAGATATGCTCTTCCCTCATGCGCAAATTCCAGAATCAGTGCCTGCTCACTTGTTGTTGCTGCTCTGATAAAACTCTCTGTTTTACTCATATTCTCACCTCACTTTCACATATTCCGGAAATTCTTCCGCAATCAAACAGATGCCAACGAAAAAGGAATCCACCAGAGTTTTTGATTTCTCTGACAGATTCCTGTATTCTATCTCAGCCTTTCCGGGAGATATTCTGTATTCTATTTCATCATCCGTTAAGTCATCAATCGACTGGATCAGCGTCTGCGTAAGTGCTGTCACAGCTGCACACACAATATCTTTTCCGGGTTCTGCATACCCTGCGTGTCCAGAGATTTCGATTCGCTCTGGTCGAATTCTTACCTCAATCAATCGTTATCGCCCCCTTCGGCGTGAAACAATTGTGGATTATCGCAATGCAGCATATACAACGCATTTCCAAGTTTCTCAACCTGCTTCTCTTCCAGTTCAATACTGTACATTTCATCAAGTGCATGCAACAATTCATGTACTAAAGTCGATTTTTTCTGTTCTTCTGACGCATCTGCATTCAGGACGATTTTCTCTGGGAGATACTGTATCAGCCCATACAAATCGCCTTCTTCATCATGTAGATTCTGTTGTTCTTCTACTGTATATTCTTTATATAAAACTTTTACTTTCTCTGGTATGCTCATATCATTCACTCTTCCTTCCTTAAAAATAGGTATAAAAATACCACCAGCCCGCTCGACCGATGGTATCTATCTTGGATTTAAATAACCATTTTCATATAAAAATCTTCCTTCTTCAATAGTTAATACCGAAAAGGGATTAGGTATGCTATCATCTTCTTCTACTGGTCCATCATATTTATATTCCGATGGAACAAATCCAAGTTTTTCACAAATTCTTTTATATTCTTTTTCCTTCTCCATCATAACACCTCCAAACAGACCCCCGCATCTACAAACTGCTTCTTTACTTCATCAGTATATCCTGTTCTTTCTAAGTTATCAAGCGCAAAATGTGCTAATACTTGATTAAACTTTTCCTCATCAACGAAATATTTATATATTTTTCCATCATGACACACTACTACTCCACACTTATATTGCCTGTATAAGCATGCGAGCAAGTCTCCCATACTTGGAACGCTGCTTCCTGGATGATTATGTATTCCAATGATGGTATACGGCTCTGCATCTTTCAGCATTGCGTCCATTTTCTTATTCGGCTTTGCACGACTTTCAGCATTATAATCCTTATTGATTTCATATTTTCCCGTTTTTTCATCAATATATGCTAAATCTTCAAACTTTGTTCCTGATCTGTGGAGTAACATATCTTTCGAAAGCTTCCATATATTTCTGTTGACATTTGTTATATTGGAAATCTTATCAATTCGTCTTCTGTATTCTGGAGAATTAATGAGCTTTGAATCAACAACTGTATTTTTGTACTTATACTTCGTCTTGCTTTCTTCTTTCTCTCTCCTATTTTTCCATTCCTCAAAATTCATCCCATGTTTAGAATACCCATCCAGCCATTCTCGATACTCTTTATCATCCATATATGCTGCTGTACTGCAATGACAATTAGGATGCATTGGATGCGCATTTTCTCCTGGCATCATTTTTGATACTTTAAAATGTTTTCCGTCCAACGATCTACAGATCGGACAGGCGGTAGGTTCTGCGATAAACTCATACTCATCAAATCCATTGCGGATATAAGACTGTTTCTGCGCTTCTGCCTGCACCCTTGACAGTTCCGTTATCATCAGTCGCTCTGCATTTTCCCGGCTTACTCCAAACAGTTTGGTAAGGTGTCTTGCCAGTGTTCTTGGGTTCTTGCCCTGTATCAAACCAGTCTGTAATAGCTTCGACAATTCAGCTTTCAACATATCTTGATACATCCAAATACGGTCTGAGTATCTCGCATTGTGGAAAGAAGCGTTCACGATCGAATGTGCCATCTTCGCATTGTTCTGAATGGATTCCCCTAAGATACCTGCCTGCCTTTCAAATTCTTCCAGTGTTTTCTCCGTAAGAATCTCATCAAAATACTTCTGGAGCTCATCAAACCCACCAACAAGATGCATGCCGATATTTGCTTTCAGCATTTCCAACCGGTTGATTTTCATCGCTGCATTATATAGTCGCATCTCTTCGTTGGCTTCTTTTGAGAAATTCTTATCCTTAACATACTGTGCTGCCTTCCGACTGTATGCATCAATATCCATTTTAGATACTCGCTTCTTTGCTTCTGAAATCGTAATTCCCTCTGCTTTTGCGTAACGTGTATAAAATCCATTAATCTCTTTCTGGATTTCATCCATCATATTCAGATAGATTCTCTCAATCTCTTTCGCATATTCAGCTTCGTCCCTGATATTCTTCTTTCGCTGCTCTTCTTCCCTATTCTTCCAGTACGTCCTGCTGCTCATCTGCCGCACCTCCGAACATCCGCTTCTCTACGATTGTTTCCTGCTTCTTTTCTTCCTCTTTCTCCATCCGATCTATCTCTTCTGAAACATCCTTAACGATCGAGAGGACCTGCAGCTGCGTTTCCTTGGACACGATGCTTTCAAGCGCCTGTGCTGTCTGCGCTTCCTCCAAGAGATTCTTCGGGATATTTCTGCTCATTGTAAAGTCGATGTCTTTCCATGCGTCCCGATCTGACACATTCGTTGCAAGAGAGCAAAACAGCTTATATCGTTTCCTCATGGACTTTTCAACTTTACGGTCAAATGTTAGTGCAAGATTGCTCATGGACTGTAATTTGTATGCGAGAGAAGTTCCGGAAGCATTTCCAAAAGATTCATCACTGATGTTCGCTACCATACTTGTCTGATAAATCAAATCCTCAAGCCGATTCAAAAGATTTTCCTGTGTTCCGTCTGCCGTAGGCTTGCCAAGAAACTGAACGATAATATCTTTTGCGTTGTCTGTACCATAAAGGTTTATAATCCGGTTGTCGCGAATTTTGTAAACGCCTTCCTCGTCCAGTTCGGCGCCCAGCACTGCAAGATACGCTTCTGCGAAAGAATCTACATCGTTCGCCTTTTCTCCGATCACTCGGTTGTATGTTTCTACCATGCCGGCAACTTCTTCATACAGACCGATTCTCTCATCGTTCAACACGTATTCCACGCAGTTAATACGCCCGTAAGGATTCGGTATACTCTCCTGCATCTTTTCTCCATCGAATGGGATTATTTCTGTCCTTGTAAGTATCTCACCATACCTTGTAACATTATCGTCCTTTTTTCCATATCTGACAGCAAATAGAGCGCGGCTCTTTACGGTATCATCGTAGACAACAAACAGTTCTTTTGGATTGCAGACTACCGTCTTTGTCTTTGCTTCTTCATCCTGGTAAAAATACTCGAATGCATGTCCATAGATACAGCACTTCTTCGCCAGCTCATATTCCTGGTCGGAGATATCATTATCCCGGTCAAATTCAAGGATCGCATCTTTTATTTTTTCGTCCGGATGTGATTTTTTAACCGGAATCCCATAAGCATATCCCAAAAAGGTCTCTGTGATATACCTTGGGAAATTCACTGCCAGTCGGTTATCCGGCTTCCATGACTCCTTTTCCGGGAGACGGAATACATCGTGAAATCCTTTGTATAGATTCTCAAGGTATCTGTACCTTGGCATTCGCTCTTCATGCTTTCTGATGTATTCGTCTATCAATGTCATATTGATTTCTTTATCAGCGGAACATAAAAGCGGTTCCGGCAGTTTGTATGGTCTTTTCCCATTCATTTTATATTCCTCCTCTAAAGGTCTTTAACTTCACTTTGCCTTTTCTCTCCTGCTCAATAGAATATCTGAGCATTGCCATTGCATCATCAAAGAAATTCACTGGCTCATCTGTGAAGGTGTTCGTCTTCTCATCTTTTCGCCATTTCCATTGCTGGATCTCCTTAATCGTATTTACGCAAGACGGATGTATATGGATTGTATGCTGCTTTAAGTAATCAATCTGCGCTTTTACACTGTTTGGCTCTTTCTTAACCGGACATGCTCTGTATCCTGCTTTCTGCCACATCTTAATCCTGTCTGGCTCAGCAGAATCGCAATACATGGTAATTCGCTTCTGGAATTTTCCCTCGGCCAGCTGTATGATCTCTGATGTATCTTTTTCAAATACATACAATTCCCGACATAAGTAGATATCTCCATCTTTGAACCCAACCTCTCCGATACAGTTCGCATGGTTGAATCCAAAATCCTGTGAATTTACCATGTAATCAAATCGATCAGAAGATGTGTTGAATTCCTCAACCACATAATTTGTAAGAATCAGACCGCCAGTTTCTCCCCATTCACCGAGTCCATAAATCCGATATCCGTCCGGATCCCGTTCTTTACGCATCATCATGCGCCGGTGATACGCTTCATCTATGAACCGGTTCTGCAGGTATGTAGACTGGTGTGTGTATACATCATCACTCTTAATGTCAAAATACTTTGCCTTCAGCCAGTGCGTTGCTGACACTGGGTTGAAGCTGAATGTGATCTGGTAATACAAAAATGGATTGAATGACAAGTCACCTCTGAGTCGGTCATCGAGAATATCGACATCCGCTTCGTAAAGCTCCGTTGCTTCTTCAATCCATATCCATGTTAATTTTCCGACATCAAATGTGATAGACTTTACTTTTTCTCGCTGTCCATCATCTTTCATTCCTCGGAAAATCACTTTATTTCCTGTCACTTTCGAGATCAGCTCCATTGGATTACTTCTGATCTGCCAGAATAATCCTGCTTTATCCCCGTATATTTTATATATTGCACTCTTTAGCTCCGCATAAGTACTATCTTTGTTTGTTGTGTCTACTTTCCGGACGCACAGAAGATTCGCACCTTTGTACTTCGGATCACCAAGTTTGATGATAAAATTCTGTGCAATGTTTACTGACTTCCCAGAACCGGCAGAGCCTTTTGCCAATCGGTATCGTTTCTTGCACTCATTGAACTCTTTGAAATTTCTGTTAAATCCAACATTAACTTCTTTCATCCTCATCACCATAGTCTACCACAATCTTCATGTCCATATCTCCTGCTACATCCAGCTTGTCATTCCACATACCTAAATGCCTGCCGAGAAGCTCGAGCGCCTTTACCTTGTCGCAGGGCTTCTGTTCCAATCCATCGCGCCCCTTTTTAATCGTTCCGAGGGCTCGCTGCTGTTCCTCAGTAAGGTTATCTGTAAGCTCCAATTCTACGGTCCGATACAGAATCGGTTCTCCGTCTTCTCCTACGAGCGGAATAATATTTCCACCTACTTCTGCTGTAGCCTGTTTCTCAACTACTTTCGCGTAGTCTGAAGCCTTGGAAAAAGCAATGGCAGCCAGTTCTTGGAGTACCATATCCTGCGTGATCTCTGTCCGCTTCTGACGCTCTTCCATTCGCTCGGAAATATATGCGGCAACCTTGACATTTCTCAACATCCTGCTTCCTGCTTGTGCTGCCGTTTGTTCTTTCTTTACAGACGGATATGCCGCGCGGTAAGCCCGTGTGGCATTTAGATCAATCAAGTACTCATCTGCAAATATTTTCTGTTTTTCTGTCATAGGACTCACCACCTTCCAAATTTCTACCATAAAAAAGAGACATCTAATCAGATGCCTTTTCTCTTTCTATATTCTTCAATTTCTTTTTTCTCTTTTTCCTGATCTTCTCTCCACATTTTTATAAGTTCTTTGTCGCTAATATTTTTTTCATCATGGAAATTTCTTAGCATACGCTTATGGTATTTTCGCCGTATATTTCTAAGTTCTTCATCTTTAATTCTTTCGATTTCTCGACTGGTCAAATCATCTTTGTACTGTTCTTCTTCTGTTAACCATTCCATTAAATCATATCCTCCTGTATTTTATATCATATATGCTACCGCAATATACGTTTATTTGCAATGCAATATTTAGGACTACTGCTATGAAAGAATTATAACAGCAACAAAACCAAAATAACCAAGTACACAATCAAAATTTATAGGAAAAAGAAGGAAACTTTGCAGTAGTCCACAACGGGTATAGCAGGACTCGAACCTGCGACACATCGGTTAACAGCCGATTGCTCTACCAACTGAGCTATACACCCGTAGGATGCCCTTTATCGACATCCTTTACCCTATCCGCACTCGGGTACGCTGATTACACTAAATATAGATTGCTGAATCTATTTTTGTTTGTTTTGCAGATCTGCGGATATCTGCGTTTTGTGATATCACTCGTAGCACTTCCACGGCATTCCGGATTTTTAATATTTACCATGATATGCTACTAAACCGTGCGCGGGGTTCGAACCCGCTTGTCCCAACTGACCACGGCATAAAAACACCGCCGGACAAGAAAGGGGGAAAGTCCGGCGGTGTTCCGAATGTTTGGAAAGATTTTGAAGTCTTTCTTCTGACTCCATGTTATACTATATATTATTTAAAACGGACAATGTGGACAAAACGGACAAACTTTTATTTTTCTTTCATCCACCTTTGAAATTCTTTTCTCGCGCTTTCTCCTGTGCAATTTCCTTTCATTTTCGCAGCCACTTCATCCCACGTCAGTCCTTGCATGACCTTGAACCGGATAATCCTCTGCATCCTTACCGGAGCTTTATTGATTACTCGCTCTGCCTTTACTTTAATCAGCTTCGCATTCCTCTTTCGCTCTTCCAGTAGTTTTTCTTCCTCATCCACATTCACATGACTCTCTGCGCATCCGGAAATATTAAAGCTCTGCGGCTGGTATGGAAACTCCGGATTGCTGCCTGTCACCTTGTCCTGCACGAACGTCTTTCTTCTGTGCCGTCTGATATCTTCTTCCGTCTCTTTCACCAATGCTTTCGCATCCATGTACTCATAGATTACGTTCTTGTCCAACTCAATCACCTCCCGGGATCCGCTCTTTTATGTTGTATTTCTCTGCTATGTAGTCCACAGTATCCTTATTCGCCCTCTCGCCGCCTTTAAAGTCACAGGCAAAGGCTTTGTGCCCCTTTTGCTTTAAAGCCGTCTTACAGGGCTTTTTCGTTGCCATAGTGTATGCTTCTATTTTCTTCATGATGTCCGCTGTCTCCTTTCTGCATCTAGCTTATTATCACCATTCACTCACCCTCACAGGAAGTATGATGCCTATTATTTCTCCGTAGCGTGTAAACACGGCATTGTAGTATTCAGAGTTTCCTGGGTGTTTAATAAGATTTGGCGTGCATCCGTCGAACATTTTCAAATATTCATTATCAAACCAAGCGTATCCCCCTGTTGTCTCGTCTCTTATTGCTCTCAGAATGCTTTTGCCAGTTGTAAGCATTCTGTTTGACAACTTGGCCGCCCTCATTTGGCTCTGAATATTTTCTGTGGAAAAATGTTTCACCCCATCTTCTGGCAATTTCTTCTGCTTATCTATGTCGAGCAAGAAATCTTCTTTCTTCACAAATACAATATATCTACCTTGCGTAATCATCACTTTTCCATCTATCTCACCCATCATATACGATCTTGTTTTCACTGCTTCTATCTGTACTTTATCTTCAATTAGCATTTTTTCTTCTCCCTTCTGCGTTTCATAGTCTCTCTGGTCATGCCGTCACCTCAATTTCCTCTCCTGTCAGTTCTTCCAGCTTCTGTTTCATTTCTTCCACAGTCATTTTCTTCGATTCGGTGCGTTCCCAGATGAGTTCAAGGTTGCTTTTAATAAACACATCTTCTATGCATCCGAGTGATTCCGGAGTAATTCTATAGACTTTAACGATGTCTCCTCCTGTATAACCTGTACGACCTTCCCATTTCAAGTCATCAGTGTAACCGTCTATACGATTGCATCTGCCTTTTCTTACTGCCTTCCCAGCCAATACAAGATACATGTTTCCATTTTTTTGTTCAACTACCATCCCATCTTCCAAATCTGCCTTGGTAAATTCTTTGTCCATGTAATCGCTCCATTCTAAAATTTTGTATTCGCGTTCTTTGTAAAAATCGTAACTTGTGAACTCACCATATCCTGTATAGCATGTTTCACTGAGATGTTTTCCATATTCTGTACATTCTAAATAACTCCCTCCATCTCTCCACTTCATCCCGTGCTCATGCATTCTTTTGCAAAAGTCTTTCGCCTCTTCCTCGGTCTTGCAGTGCACTGCAATCTTATTATCTGCATCCTTAAATTCGTCCCAGTTAAATTTTCTCATATTTTCTACCTCACTATCTTTCGCACGATCCAATCCAAAAACACCACAAATAACAGTATCGGGAATCCCGCAGCCATCAGGTAATCCGCACCTTCTAGTTTTACATCCTCTTCCAATCCTGTCTTTAGGGCAATCACTGTTCCAAGCCCCAGGATGTAATACAGGGCTAGGAATGCGATTGTGATTAAAATGTCCATGTTATTCCTCCTTGTATGGTTCTGGAAATGGCTGCCATGCAACAACTTCTTTCTTAGTAGGAATGCACCTAACTACAATTTCCACATCTTTCATCGCTCCACCTCCAACAGTTCAAAATATTTTTCCAAATGCTCTTCTGAAATTTGGAATAATAATTTACTTTTCCATCACTTCCTCAAACAGTTTCCTCGGGAGTATCTTGCTACAATCGATACACTGTTTCCTGCGTCCTGCATAATCTGTAACATCTTCTGTTCCTCCGATCGGTTCGCCGTCAAAATCAAACAGCAACGCCCTATGTACTCTTTCAATCTGGTAATACCCTCTGTTGGAACCACAAAACGGGCATTTCTTTAGTTCTTCCATGTTACTCACTCCAATCTAATCTCTGTCCACAATGATTGCAGCAATCAGAATCCCAATGACAAAACATTTCTATATCTGCCATATTTCCAAACAGTCTTTTGCATCTAGGACACGACGCTTGTCCATTCCAGTTTTCTACTTTCTTCGGCAACTGCTTTTCTAGTGCTTCGATTGCCACTATAAATGCATCGACATAATTGTTATAATCACTTCTTTCTCTCGTTTTCCGCGGAAGTGAGCGTAATGTTGCATTGTACGCATCTCGAATTTTGCGTATTCTTTCTATCGCTTCTCTAATTTTCTTCTCATCCATCTAATTTTCCTCCCGTTATTTCCAACCATAAACCGCTCTCTCCATCTTTTTCATACAGGAAATCCGTCTCTATCCCGCAGACCGCCAACTCATTCATTGTCCTCACGCAATCCTCTGCATCAGCGCATTTGATCGTGTCGCCTTTTCGCAAGCGTGTTTCTTTCACTTTTGGCATTAGTCATTTCTCCGTATCGTCATCTCGATTCCAATCTCACCCTTAATCATCCTCGTATATTCATCCCATGTTGCCATATCGTCCACCAGACACTCTGCTTTCAGGTTCATTCGGTCGATAAATCTCTTGCACCGTTTCCCAGCAAAACCGAACTCATCATGTAGCGTTGCGACTGCGATCACCATCATTGTGTCCAGTGTCATGTTTTTAATCTTCTCACAGGCAATGTTTAGTTCTTTTCTGGTTAAGGCTGTGTTGATTCCTGTAATGTTTCTGAACTGGATTTCTTTCTCCAGTCCCTCGATACCGTCTTTTTTTACAATCTCCCTTGCCAGAATCAATCCCTGTGATCTACCTGCTGTATAATCATCAACTTTTCCCATGTCTACACCTCATATCTTTGCAGAAATACAATTCCGTCCCTCTCTTTGTCTTTACATACTCAAAATCCCCGATAATTTCCCGTCCACAGGAAGAACAGATATGTACTTCATTTTTCTTCGGATTCTCTTTCTTTTTTTCATAACCTACTGTAAATACCTCCGCATTAATATCCGGTTTGGATTCGACATCGCCCTGTTGAGTCGGCAACTGGTCCGTACCCAGCCTTCGTGAAACTCCATGTAATTTGCAATGTTGCCGAAGATATCCTTAACCGAAGTTTCCTGCTTCTTTGACTCAGGCAGCATATCATTGTCTTTTAAAAAGTTTTTGAACGTTTCAATACTCGCATCGATCCCGCTTTCTTCTCTTATTGCTGCATAGATGTTCTGGATCGTAAGTCCGTATTCGATCATGCACTTAATTTCTCCCTTGTACGGTTCGTATTGTTTTCTTTTATTTTCCATTTTTCTTAACCACATCCTTTTGTTTGCTATTACCCTCTTTTTCACTTCTTTTCCAGTAATATCCTCAAGTACTCTGCAGATATGCTCATCCGAACATCCGAGTTTTACCATCTCTCCGATCTGGAACTTGTACGGATCCAGAAAGTGTGCTTGTCTACTCATTTCCCTCTCACCCTGTTCTTTCTCTTCCGCTTTGTGCTGCCGCGCGTAAACAAATCCATATTTCCGTGTCTCAATCCGGTAGACTGTTTCCTATAGACTCTAAAACCGTATCTTTTTCTGTTCATGTTTGCCTCCTAACTGGAACTTACTTCCGGCTCTTCCTCTGGACATATTTCTCCACCTGCTTCCATTTCGTTTATGATGATTTTCGTTCCCGCTCTTTGTAATCTCATTAACAACATGTCAAATTCCCCGAGATATCGAAGAGACTGGATATTCACACATCCTAAATTATCAAGTGTATGCTCTTTTTCAAAATCCCATTTTGATATCGGAATCTCGATGTTTAATTCTTCATCATGATCGTTTTCGAAAACAATCACCGCCCTATGCACAGAACTCCAAACAGGTCTTTCACTCTCTTCTATTCGCATCTCGCATCCGACCGATTCGTAGTATGGTCCATCGTCAAACTCCACTTCCAGGCCAGTTGTACTGATCTTCTTCTCGCACATTTTAATCCATGCTTCAAACAGATCCGTGACTTTAATCTCTTTTTCTTCCTGCTTGATTGATAAATCCTTAAAATTCTCCAGAATCTTTTTATTCTCAATGCAAGCATCAGAATTTACAATTTCAGTAAGCACCGTATCCAACTTTGGAAGGTATTCCGAAAAATCATACTTCTCTATGTACGGCACCATGACATCGTTTATCTTTTTCTTCAGTGCCTTTTCCGCATCTCCCCATCTAAACGCTGATCCTATTGCCGATTCTATCGATTCCTTAAATTTCTTTTTGAGTATTTCCTTTACTTCTTCCTCGGAGAGACACTCCTGTGCCATTTTTAATAATTCTTCTTTCATTTTGCTCCTCCTTAATTCGAATTCAACAGCTGTTCTTCCAGAGAGTCCATGTCGTATCCTCTGCGCTCGAAGTTGTTTAAGTTTCTGCTTACTGGCGGTTTTGCTGGCACTTTTTCCGTCTGCTCTTGGTTAAGATAAACATCGAAATTACTGCCGAACAGGGTTTTTGGTCTTAGATATATCCTCATATCCTTAATGCCGCGCTGTAATTCCTCTTTTGTCGGCTTTCTGCCCCACTCATTGTATTTTTTATCAATCACCGTCTTAAAATCATCCAGAGTGTATCCTTCATTGAATCTGGCTTTTATTTCCTTTTGGTTACTCTTAACATCCCATCTTAGTTTCTTGCCTGTCTTTTCATTCAGGTAAGAAATGATCTCTTTGTACGGGACATATATATTATTATCTTTTTCTTTATCTTCTTCTTTATCTATATCTGAAACAGCGACGTAAGACGTTCTTTCAGACGACTTGTCAGACGATTTTTCAATCAAAGCTCTCTGTTTGGCTCTTCTTTCCTCTTGGTACAGCCTGTCACGCTCCTTTTTTCGTTCATAAGCATCCAATGCCTGGTGCTTGTTCCAGTTCGGGATCGTGATTATTCCCTCCACTATCTCAATCATTTTGAATTGCTCAAACGCATTCAAAGCCAACTTTACAGTAGATTCATTCATTCTAAAGATTGTAGCCAGCATCTTGTCTGTGTAGGGAATCTTGTCATTCATCAGGAATACGCCACCGTTATTTTTCTTCCCGGCAAGACATAACAACTTGAACCAGACTGTTATAATTGCATAAGCATCTGGCAAACCCTCTATCAGCAATATCTTTTCATCATCAAAGATATCCGTTGCTATCTTTATCCACTTCACTTCTGCCATTACTCATCCTCCGCAATATAGACCACCACGCAAGGCTCATCAGAATACACTTTTTCGATTTCCATACTGGTCACCTGCTTATCATCCGTATATGCGACTCCATTCAGTCCATCCAAAATGATTTTTGCGATATTATCTAAGTCTGGCTTTTTATTTGGCATTATTTCGCCTTTTAAAGCTTTCTCCTTATTCTTCTTAGACCAGCTCTCTGGAATCGGAAATTTCGCTAAAATTCGGACTCTCAGAGGGATGTCCGTGTAAAGCACGCCTATACTCTGCTTGTAAATCCTTGCAACTTCCTTTTCGTACTTTTTATTTTCTGGTGGCGTATATGTAATGACTTTAAATCCGGCTCTGCGGAATCTCGGTCTTGCTTTTCCAACCGGTTTGCCCGGAATTGTAATTACCATTTATTCTCCTTTCTGCTCCCGGAATTACCGGGAGACAATGAATCTGGCTTACTTAAGGTATTTGTGACGTACTGTGCAGCCATGAACGGGTTACAATTTATAGCGAAAGGTTACCCTTTGCTAACATAGTGAAATTCTTGTCGGAACTGCTCTTCTGTTCCATAGTGCTGCAAATAATACTCCTTGCAGCGTTTTCTTAAGTGTCGGTCAACTTTCGCTGCATTCTTCCCCGCTTTCGTTCCGTTTGGATGTAGGTCTGGTCTCAACGGGGCAATGAAGCCGTAGTCCTCCGAAAGTTCAATTTCTTTCGATGTGTGACTAAAAACATGATGCCTCTCCACTCCGTAAACTCCGGTGTACATGCAGTGATCCATATCTTCTGTAAATATGCTCCACAGCTTCTTTGGTCTGCCGGATGCTCTTTGATGACCTTTTTTCTTTTTCTTTCGCTTCGGCTTTGGGAATGCCATGTCACTGTAATCAATACTCACAGTTCAATCCCCCATTTTTGTCTAAGCTCTTCTTTTTCATCTGGGGTCAAAAGGTCTGCATCTGGTATTCCAACCTCTCTGCAATCTTCCAACACGCCTTTGATGAGTCTGCTCATTTCTTTTGTGTTATACTTGCTTGACCCTTTGTAGCATTGCAGAGTGTGTAATGTTTCAGTTCTCCCTTTTAGGTCTTTTACTTCCTGTGCTCCACGATCTATCACAATCCGGAACACTGACTGTGCCAGATAGATGTCTTTTTCCCGGAGCGGTATGTACTCAAAAGCACCGTGGGATTTTAATTCATTTAGGTACGCTTGCCACCTAGTGATGTCCAACTTTTCCGCTAATTTATCGAGTAACACCCACAAATAAGAGTTCGCGTCAAGGCTTCTCTTTGCTCTGTATGGCTTTATTTCAAGCGTTAATTTCTCATAATCTTTCAACTCATCATAGGCTTGTCGGAAGTCCTCTTCGGATTTGAATAGGATGGTGTGGCAATCTATCAAACGGCCTTTTAATTTTCCTGTGAATTTCATCAATCATCACCGTAAGTCCTTTTTATTGTGCTTAACATTGTTGCAGCTTCTGTCTCGGTAAGTGTCTGCTCAGTCCTATTGTTTTCTCTCAACCAGCGTTCAAGATTGATACCGTGAGATACGCATAGATTCTTGAGAGTCTTGATTTTCGCTTCAGACGCTCTGTTTTCCCCCGTTTCCGGTATTTGAGCATACATCTTGTTGTATTCCTCTTTAAGCCACAAATCGAACCCTAAGCCGGTATGTATTGCTACGCACTTCACAAACGCCCTGCACATGCTGTTCCAGACTCTTTGCTGACTCATAGAGTTGTCTTTTACAGGGTTTGCCCCATTCATCACAGGTGTTTGCATCTCGTACACTTGATCATCTATCACAACACGGATTCTGGTCTCGTAACATCTATTTTCAACTCCGTTTTTATCTTTAAACACCGCTTTTGTCATCCTTAGGCTACTTCCTGTTTCTGGGTCTGGAATCGGAGTAAAATAAACATTTTCAGCCCCATTTTTATGTAATAAATCAATGCACATTGCCCAGTTTAAATAGTCCATACCATCTCTTTTTTCGAGGTATGGTTTTACATCTACTTTCCTCATTTCTTCATAGCTTTTAAGCATAGGTTTCCTCGCTTTCTTCCTTTACCCAACTCCCGGAGTAAAACCATTCCACCAGCATTTCTTTAAATTCTTTTTGGTCATCTGGTGTTCCATGCAAGCATCTCTCCAGTGCATATTCAAACGCCTGGTCTTCTGTTACTACCGTGTCTTTCTCTGGTCCGATACCTACATACATCATTCGTCCTCCGTCTTGTCCACTGCCATTTCCAGCAATACCCCAACTAAAATAATTGCATCATCTAGTTGCTTATCTGTTGCAATACCGTCAAACAAATCGTAATCTCCATCAGTAACAAATCCGTTTTCTTGTGCGGTTAAAAATATTCTGCTACCGTAGTTCGAAAATTCAATGTTTACGTACGGATACCCATTCCTACCTTCTCCACGCTCTTGAATCTCAAGAATTAAGTCTAAAAGTTTATGTATTTTTTCTCTATCCATTGCTTATCCTCCTAAAATCTGTTAATATATTCTTGATTTTTTTCCTGAGTGCTCGAGGGTTGCCGCCCTGTGACAGCACTCTTTTTTAATACCCAAACACCAGGTACCACGCCAGTAGCACCAAGATAAACCCGATCACTGCCACTCCAGCTCTGATCCAGTAAGGCTTGTCCTTTTCTTCTGGCAGCTCTACGGAGACTGACCGGATATCCCAACTGTTTAAAGCGTTGGGTTGCTGGGTGGTGGCGCAGCGGTATGTTCCTTTAATCTCCATGCTTGTCCTCCCTTCTACCGCCTAAGCGGTTTCCTCTTCTGTCCTCTTTTCGAGTGTGTAATCAATTTTCACATGTTCCTGTTCTTCGATAAGAGATATCAACACTTGTATGATTTTTTCCATATCTGGATTCATAAAATCACCTCTCTAATATGTATGACGGATGGATTGTCCGAGATATGTTGTCCATTTAATCTTGTTTACGCTTCGTTCCAAATCTATCAATTATCATGTTTGTCACATCGGTAACAAAGTCCATGTTGACATCAAGCAAATGATCAACAGCCTTTTGGATAATACTCATAGACTCCCGTGTCACTACAAGACTTGTAACGATTGATGTTATGATCGAGCAGATGATGCTTGCTATTACAATTTCCATGTCAATCCTCCCTGCTACGCCACTCCGTATTTAATAGCCAACTCTTTTACGATAGCCGTATATCCCTCAATCAGTTTCTTATCATCAGCAATCACATCAAGATAATTCAATTTGTCTCTTCTGGATTTGCAAACACCCTCATCTGCCATTCTTCTACGTTTGTTTGTGAGTCTCTGCTTTACATTCACTCCCATACGTTTTTCTAACAACTGATAGGATTCTGCCCTTACATCTTGATAAGACTTGCTGTCTCCGCACTCCATACCAATTTTTCTCAAGATTCTTCCGGTATCTTCTCTCCATGATGTTGTATCGATTGCAACAACCTCACGGATGCTTTCAATCCGTTCTTCCACGTGCTCAAGCTTCTCTGCCTGACGCTTCTGCTCAATTTCCAAGTTAATCATGACCTGCAACTGCGGTGAGAGCTCTTGTGTGGCAAGAGATGCCGCTTTGTATTTCTTTTCTACCCGAATGAAATATCTGCGTACTTGCTTTCCTTTTTCATTCCGCTCAAGCATTGCCATTTCTTTGGCAGCATCCAGTTTGATGATATGGTCTTTTTTAGAGGTTCCTCCTGACACTGTCGGAATTTCGACGGTGGTAAAATCTTCGTCTTCCTCCGCATCGATATCTAACACTCTTCTTTTGATCCACTCTCTATAGTTGCTCTTTACTTCCAGAACCTCATGCAGTTCTGATCCGTATACTACTTTTTCTCCTGTGCTTGTCTCGTATACTGGGACAAGTTCGTTTTCAATTACTGTTAAATTGTTCACTGCTTCTCTCCTACTTTAATAATTCATCAATAGTGCACCCTAGCACCTTTGCTACTTTGGACAGACTTCTTATTGTTGGACTCACTGTATTCCACTTATAAATGCTTCCGGTAGAAACGCCAGCCTGACTTTCTAATAAATTGATAGAAATTCCTTTTTCTGCCGCTCTCTTAGATACCTTGTCGAAAATATTATTTTCCGTATCAATCACTCCTTTCTTTTTGATTGAGTTCTGAAAATATCACAATTTTATATTGACTAAGTTCTGAAAATATTCTATAATCTAGTTGTCAAGCAAAATTACAAAATAAATTCCAGCATTCTTATTATCGCAATTTTTTGCGATTTTTTCAGAACCCTATAATCACATTATACGCGATAATTTCAGAATGTCAAGAAATATTTTGCGATTTTTTCAGAATTTTGAAAGGAGTCTACATATGACACTGAGAGAACGCGTAAAACATCTGTGCAAAGAACATGGAATTTCAATGAATAAATTGGAAAACGAACTTAATTTTGGAAAAGGGTACATAAGCAAATTAGGTTCAAGTCAACCAAATGTTAACAAGCTCCAGCAAATCGCTGATTACTTCAGCGTATCGTTGGATTATTTAATGTCTGGAGCATCTAATGGTGATAATCCGTCATCACTCACGGCGAAAGATGAGCGCGACATTGCAAAAGATATGGAAAACATCAGAAATAAGTTGAAAAACAATGAAGAAGGTCCTGCTTCTTATGATGGTCAAGCTATTCCAGAAGAAGATATTGACTTGCTTCTTGGGCAAATCGAGCTGATGATGAGAAGGTTGAAACCGATTAACAAAGAAAAGTACAACCCTAACAAAAATAAAAAGTAGGTGTATAAATTGAGAACAAACGATATTAAGCGTTTAGTTGAATACTACATAAAGAAATTTAATACAAGAAATCCTTTTAAACTTGCAAACTGTTTAAATGTCGAAGTTCAATTAGGACCTTTGGGAAGTCGAGCTGGATGCTATATGTTTCTTAAAAATCACAAGTGCATTTTTCTGAATGAAGATTTGGAAGAACATGAACTAAACCTTGTAATGGCTCATGAATTGGCACACTCCGTTCTACACAGAAAGGAAAATTGTTACTTTATCAGAAATAAGACTCTTCTATTATCTTCTACCAATGAAATAGAAGCGAATATTTTTGCAGCAGAACTTCTAATACCAGATTCTTTAATTTATGAGAATCCGGGCATGACAAAAAGCCAGATTGCAAGGCTGGCTGGATATGATGAAAAGATTATGGATTTTAAAAATTTTAAATGATATAACCGCTATGGCGTTTATATAAACTTAAGTGGTGTGAAGTACAAAAAGGAGGAAAATATGGAGTTTATCGAATCTATCAAACAATTTTCGGAACGTGTATCTATGATAAAGGATACTGTATCCACTGAAGAAGCGACAAAAATGTCTTTAATCGTACCGCTGTTTCAAATACTTGGGTATGATGTATTTAATCCATTAGAATTTTGTCCAGAATATATCGCAGATGTTGGAATTAAAAAAGGGGAAAGGGTCGACTATGCGATTTTGGATAACGGAGAGCCAAGTATTTTAATTGAATGCAAAAGTTGTTCTGAACAGTTAGATAAACATTCTTCTCAACTTTTCAGATATTTTGGTACATCTCCAGCTAAATTCGGAATTTTAACAAATGGACTGGTATACAGATTTTACACTGACCTAGAAGAAGCAAACAAGATGGATTTAGTGCCATTTCTTGAAATCAATATGATCAACTTAAAAGATTCTTCTATTAATGAATTAAAAAAATTCTGCAAAGAGAATTTTGACAAAGAAAAAATATTCAGCACAGCCGAAGAATTGAAGTATAGCTCTTTAATAAAAGGAGTTTTATCCGCTGAATTTGAGGCACCATCGGAGGAATTTGTAAGACTTGTGCTTACAAACATATATGACGGACAAAAAAATCAGAGGGTAATCGAAAAATTTACTCCTGTTGTAAAAAGAGCGTTCTCTTCATTTGTCAATGAGATTGTCAATAACAAAATATCTTCAGCTCTTACAAAAGACAGCGAGGATGTAAAAAACGAGACTGAAGAACTGCCGGAAGAACCAGTGTCAAAAATTGTAACTACAGAAGAAGAGATTGAAGCATTTTATATTATAAGGGGAATGCTTGCCGGATCAGTAGATGTTAATGATATTGTTCACAGAGATACGGAAAGTTATTTCGGCATCTTATATAAAGATAATAACAGAAAGCCTATTTGCAGGATAAATCTCGACAAGAAAAACAAGCAATTATTCATTCCAGATGAAAATAAGAAAATGGAACGTTTTTACATCGAAACACTCAATGATCTATATAAATATCGTGATCAGCTGATTACAGTTGTGAAAAGATATATGGAGTAGTATAACCACATTATAAAATAACGCGAAATGCAGGGGAAAAGAGGGAAACTAATGCAATTTATAGGTTTTATTATTGTGCTGATAATTATTGGAGTCGCAATTGAAATATGGCCTGTTTTTGTAGTATTGGCGCTTATTTTTATTGCGTGGAAGATGTATGAACTATTTTATTATAAAAGTGGAAAGTTTTTACAAATAAAAGATAGAATAGAGTCATACATAAATGATTGCAACGAATTGAACGGTCATATCGAACGTCTGAAACATACACAACTTGTTTCGACCCAAACAGACTATGGCAACGCGCTTTATAGAGATAGGAGTAAATGGAACTACAAGCGGAAACACTTAAATAATCAGGAGTATTTGCCGAACATCCACGACTGCTCTCGTACTGTATGCAATAATGCAAAGAAAAAGCCGTTTGAGTATATATGCAAATATTTCGGAATAAAGGCGACTGAAGAAAATTTGTCTGCTTTCGAAAATATTCTGAATAATTTTGAAGCCGCTGAAGAGGGAAAAACTAAACTAAAAACGGAAAAAAACGGAATAATTGAAAGTATTCAGAGTGAAGTTCCCTTACTTATAAGGAAAATAGGTAAAACAAAGCTTGAAAGAGAACTCGGGTTTGATGAAATTGATATGGGGACTGCGTATTTTCCGAAGTATATTTTTAAATATGTAAGCCCTGGTGGAAATGCTTCTACTCAGTGCGATGTTGTGATGGATATTGATAATCTGAATCGTTTTGTGATATTTCTTTCGGAAAAAATAAAATTCAATAAAAGCGCAGCCGGCCAACGAGCACTCATGACAAGTAAGCTGAGACAGAAAATTAAAGAACGTGATGAATTTACATGCAAAAACTGCGGTGCATCCGTAGAGAAAGAACCAAATTTACTGCTTGAGATAGACCATATAGTTCCAATTTCTAAAGGTGGGCTGACAACAGAAGATAATCTTCAGACTCTTTGTTGGCGTTGCAACCGTAAAAAAGGAGCTAAAATAATATAACCGCGTCAAAAAGTACACTGACTCTGCTGCTGGAATGAGCGCAGAAGACCTGATGAATTCATTAAATTCTTTTGGATAATAAAATAAAAACCGCCCCTGCGCCAACAGGAACGGTCTACATATCCGAAGATATGCGATTGAAATCCAAGAATATTGTATCATCTTCGGAGCAGTCATGCAAGCGGAACGTTTGTTTTGCGCTGGCTGTTATTTTTATACCCATTTTTAAATACTATTTACAAGGGAGTGATGCAAAATGCAAGAGAAAATACTAAGATGCGCCATCTATATCCGTGTCTCAACGTTTGAGCAAAGTGTACACGGGAAGTCACTGCAAGCACAGGAGGAATGTCTGAAACAATACGCAGCTGATCATAATATGGCTGTAGTTGGAATCTATGCAGACGAAGGAAAGACAGCCAGAAAGGAATTGAAAAAACGAAAAGCCATCCACGCTCTTGTGGAAGATGTTAAGCAGGACAAGATTGACGTGATCGTCTTTTGGCGGCTGGATAGATGGTTCCGAAACTTGTCAGACTTTTATAAGGTACAAGATGTACTTGATGAGCATGGAGTGCGATGGATCTCTGTATCCGAGCCTGGGATAAATATGGAAACTCGTGACGGACGTTTACAGTTAAATGTTGTGCTCTCAATCGGGCAGAATGAAGTAGATACCACATCCGAGCGTATTAAATTTGTCAACGAAGCATCTATACGGCAGAAAAAGCTAATATTTGGAGATGCAAATATGCCTTTTGGTTATAAAACAGGTGTTGTAGATGGAAAGAAATGCATGGTTAAAGATTCGGAAACAGAACACATGGTGGAAGATTTTTTTGAATATTTTAGAAATCATAACTCCAAGAAGGGCGCTATCCGGTACATGCAGGAAACCTATGGAATTGATTTTAGCTATGGCATGTTACGGACGATGTTATCCAGCGAATTTTATAAAGGGACGTACAGAGGATACCCTTATTGTCCAGCATACCTGTCAGAAAAAGAATGGGATGAGATGCAAACTATATCGAAAAGAAATATTAAAAACACGCCGTCTGGTAGAATATACCTATTTACAGGTTTGATGCGCTGTCCTGTGTGCGGACAGAAATTAGTCGGTACCGGATGCTCGTCAATTGTAAATCGTAAAACACGTAAAAAAAGAACATACTGCTACTACCGTTGCAACAGAGCGCTTATTGATCATATTTGCACGTATAGGCATAGGGTAAGCCAGAACCTTATCGAAAAATATCTGCTCGAAAATCTTGAAAGAGAGTACGAAAAGTATAAGGTCCGCACCAACCAGATCAGTGAAGAGCTAAAAAAGCAAAAGAAAACGAAAGATCCGGAAAAGCTGAGAAAAGAAATGGAACGATTAAATTTGTTATTTCAAAAAGGGAGGATTTCTTACGATTACTACGATAAGGAGTACCAGAGATTGGAAGAAGAACATTCCGCTTCTGCTGCTTTTCCAGAGGAGGAAGAGACGAGAAGCCTGCACTATGTGGAAGAACTATTAGAAACTGACTTTCGGCAAATGTATGATACGCTGTCTTTGGAAAATAGACGTTCTTTTTGGAGATCTACAATACAGGAAATTTATCTAAACGAAGACAATACGATTAAAGGTGTTGATTTTATTTAGTGCGTCTTGTACTAAACATCTAGCCCCATTTGGAGCCGACAAAACGATGACTGCTGTACTTTCTGGTGAAGCAGATATCGGATTTATGGGGTCGGAAGCTTCCATTTACACGTATAACGAAGGCGCTTCTGACTTTGTTGTAAACTTTGCCCAGCTCACCCAGCGCGCAGGCAATTTTCTTGTTGCCAGAGAAGAGAGGCCCGATTTTGAGTGGACAGATTTAAAAGGAAGCACTGTACTTGGCGGACGAAAGGGCGGAATGCCGGAAATGGTTTTTGAATATATCTTAAAGCAACACGGTATGGATCCGAAAACCGATCTGAACATTGTACAAAACATTGATTTTGGTTCCACTGCCGCCGCATTCTCAGAAGGTCAGGCCGACTATACCGTAGAATTTGAACCCGGAGCCACATCCCTGGAAACAGGCCAGAAAGGATATGTGGTCGCTTCTCTCGGAACCGACAGCGGATACATTCCTTATACCGCTTTCAGTGCCCGCAAAAGCTATATCAGTGAACATTCAGATACTATTCAGGGATTTGTAAATGCCCTGCAAAAGGGAATGGACTACGTACAGACACATTCTCCGGAAGAGATTGCCAAAATCATTGAACCGCAATTCCCGGAAACAGACCTTTCCACGATCACAACCATCGTATCCCGCTATTATGAGCAGGATTCCTGGAAAGAAAATCTGATCTTTGAACGTGACAGCTTTGAACTGCTCCAGGATATCCTGGAAAGCGCCGGCGAGCTGAAGGTCCGCGCTCCTTATGAAAAACTGGTCACAACTGATTTTGCAGAAAATGCCGGACAAAATTAGTGCTTCACAATTTCTTTTGGTTTTATTAACATTAGATTCAAATTTATATCACACTTTTTACACAATTTCTTTTTATACTATAATTGTTCAAAAGAACAGAACACTTTTTCATAAACTTTTTCCCCCTTTGAGTCACAGAAATGTGGCTCTTTCCTTTTGTCCTTTTATTCTTGCATCTTCTCTGATGCAGTGTTACTCTATAGTTAATAACTTTTCAGGAGGGAACACCATGATCGATAAGAAACTCATCCCTGTCAAAGGATTAAAAAAAGAACCCTTTTCAGGTTCTCATTTTGGAATGCGCTATTATTTTTGTGCTGACGATACAAAAGAAAACTTTCTCGTATTTGTATATCCGGAGCCATGGTCATTTGAAAAGACACCAGACGAACAAAAAACACAGAATACATTTCCCATGACCGAGGATGGAATGGATGCTGCGATTTCCTGGCTTTTGGAGCAGTACGATGCACGCAGGGATTTCTGGAACTCTGTTTCCAAAAACACGATGCATCTCGTCAATCAGACTTCCTAATTCTAAAAAATCTATAAGCTCCTTTTTATACTTTCATTACATTTAATTAAGATATTTTTTCACTTCTTGTCACATCTCATTCACAATTCACTGGTATTCTATATCTATCAACAAAAACAGAAGACGATGGCTGCACATGCAGCGCATCTGTGGTCATTGGACTTCGCCCAGATATTTATTTTTGACATTACCTAATTTTAGATAAATTTTCCCTTTTCTCAAGGCTGCACAGGATGAAAGTCCTGATGCAGCCCCTTTTCATATTACCGGATATATCCTTCCCGGTATGCCTTCTGTTTATTTGCCTCATACAGCTCTGCAAATACAGTCTCATAATAAGGTCTTACAAAAAATAATCCTGCCAGTCCAAATGAAATCTTTTCTAAAATAAACCAGCCGATAAATGAAAGATCTAATACGAATACATCCATTTTCTGCCCCATCATCATGCGGCGGCTGATCTGAAATGCCTCTTCTCTTGGCATTGTCGGATTCTCTGCCAGAATATATGGAATCATCCGATATTCATAGTGCTTGATAATCCCCGGCACGACAAGCAAAAGTGTCCAAAGTGCAGTATACAGATCTTTCAAAAAGATGGTCAATGCGATGTTTCCGTAATTTCCATTCTGAAATCCGAAAAAGATAGTTCCCGCAGACGGATTCTCTCTCCTGTTCTGAATAAAGAAACGAATGCCGCCTACATAGACCACGTTTCCCACAACAATCTTGATCAGAAGCAGTACCAATGCAATAAACAATGAAAAAACGGACCATAATACTCCAAACCAGTATCCCAACCCATCAAACAGACTTGACAACCAGCCCTGATATCCATAAGCAGGAAGAATATCGGTGTAATCTCTGATCTTCAACATGATCTCTTTTTTCGGTCCATCCGGTTCCATCATCAGCACAAGTGTCAAAATCAATGCCATGCCTACGCACATCCAGTAATTTTTATAAAAATTCATCTTTGCATTGTTTTTCAGCTGTCCTCTTGTCCAGTTCGGCATCTTTTTTCCTCCATTTCCGGCTCACTGTTTTGTTCTGTGGCCTGTTTTTTATTATACTTCTGAATGAAAGGAAAATCTACCGAATCCTTTGATATTCCGGAAAATACTTTTCAAAGCTCTTCTGCAGGCAGTCCCTTGTTTCTTTTTCCATCTGGCGATAGCGCTTCATCAGGGACTTTCCTTTTTCTGTCACCGTACATTTTCCACCACTTTTTCCGCCGTGCCTGCGCTCCAACAACTCATAGCCCAGTTCTTTTTCTGCCCGGTTGATGATCTTCCAGCCTTTGCTGTAGGACATTCCCATTTCCCCACAGGCATCCTTCATGGACTCCGTCACCAGAATGTGCTCCATCAAAATGACCAGTCCCGGTCCAAATACCAGATCTTCCTGATATATTTTAATTTTTAATGTCGGATGAAACATCTCTCACATCCTCCTATTCTTCTAAAAGCAAAATTCGTTTCGGGTCCACCTGTACCCACTGCGGGATCTGTGTCTGTTCCCGCTCCATCTTCATCCACATATTTTCTTTCGGATTTTCTCTGTTTCGAAATAAAATCGTCCACTCAAACGGCGCGCGTACCTCGCGGTCCACAGCCACCGGAATTTTATTCTCACTATCATGTGACGAAGCATCCGCCGGATGAAAATCATGCGCCCGAATTCCTACATGGGTGATTTTTTCTGAAACTTTCCGGTCTACCGTCAATTCCACACCCCAATCCATTGCATACACTTTATGCATTCCACACTTTTTTGCTCTCGAAATATTTTTACATCCTGTCAGCCTCGCTGCAATAACACGCTCCGGCTGTTCAAACAGTTCTTTCGTATCTTTTGAAACCAGAATTTCGCCCTGCCCCATCACCATCGTTCTGTCACACAACTTGTATATTTCATCCCGGTCATGACTTACAATGATTGTCGTTTTTCCAAACTCCCGGAGATGTTGTTTCAACTCAAACTGGAGTTCTTCTTTTAAGTAACTGTCCAGTGCAGAAAACGGCTCGTCCAAAAGGAGCAGTTCCGGTTCACAAGCCAGTATCCTCGCCAGGGCCACTCTCTGCTGCTGTCCTCCAGAAAGACGGGCGGGATAGCCGGATGCCAGCTCTGACAGATGAAATTTTTCCATCATTTCCATTGCCCGCTCTCTTTTCGCCGCCTTTTTTCCCTGGATTCCTGCTTCAATATTTTGAAACACTGTCATATTGGGAAATAAGGCATAACTCTGAAACAAATATCCCACACTGCGTTTTCTGGGCGGCAGATTTACTTTATGACCTCTGTGAAACAATTCCCGTTTTCCCAGGCAGATTTTTCCCGAATCGGGTGTCTCGATTCCGGCAATCGCTTTGAATGTCATACTTTTTCCGCAGCCTGAAGCTCCCAGAATCCCGATACATCCGCCTTCTGCCTGAAATTGTATATGCAGGGGAAAGTTCTTGAGTTTTTTCTCAAAATTCACTTCTAATACGTTCATCTGTACTACCTCCGGCTAAATTTCTGAAATCCGTGCGTGACTGCATTCATTCCTGTCACTACCAGGAATGAAATGATCACCAGAATCCACACATACTGATACGCTTCTTCCATATTTCCGGCTGACACCGCGGAATATACTGCAAGCGGAAGCGTTCTGGTCTCTCCTGCAATATTTCCTGCGATCATGGCAGTTGCTCCAAACTCTCCTAATCCTCTTGCAAATGCAAGGATTCCGCCTGACAAAATTCCGGACATAGCGTTTGGAAACCATACTTTCCAGAAAATGCACCATTCGGACATCCCAAGCGTCCTGCCTGCATAAAGGAGGTTTTCATCTACCTGCTGCAGCGCTCCTCTTGCCGAACGGTACATCAAAGGGAACGAAATCGCCACTGCTGCCAATACTGTTGCCTGCCATGAAAATGCAATCTTTGTCCCGAAAAATTCCAGAAAAAATCTCCCCACCGGGCGTTTTACCCCAAAGATGTACAACAGGAAAAATCCTGCCACCGTAGGCGGCAGGACAAGAGGAAGCGTCAGAATACCGTCACAGACCAGCTGCAGCTTTCTGCTGCGGATACGCTCCACGCCATATGCGGCTGCCAGTCCCAGAAAAAAAGTGATCACAATGGACACAGAAGCCGTTTTCATAGAAACAATGATCGTTGAAATCTCCATGTGCTCTCCTTCCCCAGTTACTCTGCATTCTTCTGAAAACCGTAGGATTCAAATACTTTCAGTGCCTCTTCGGACTGTAAAAACTCTACAAATTTTTCCGCTGCATCTTTATGCTTCGATGCGCTTACCACGCCGACCGGATAAATTGCAGGCTCTGCCAGACTGTCTTTCGGTGCTTCTGCCACTACTTTCACCTTATCTGTAGTCGCTGCATCTGTCGCATACACGATTCCGGCGTCTGCACTGCCCTCTTCTACCCATTTTAAAACTTCTGTAACATTGGTTCCGAGACTTGCCTTTGCAGACACTGTATCCCAGATTCCCAGATTGGTCAGCACTTCTTTCGAATACTGTCCTACCGGAACACTTTCCGGATCTCCGATTGCGATCACATTTGCTTTGGTAATATCCTCAAAGTTCTGCAGATCCAGCGTAGAATCTGCTGCTGTGATCAGTACGATCTGATTCTGAAGAAGATCTACCACAGAGTCCTTCTCCACCAATCCCTGCTCCGTCAGCGCATTCATCTGCTTCGTCGCCGCTGACATAAAGACATCTGCCTCAATCCCCTCTTCGATCTGTGTCTGTAATTTTCCCGAACTGTCATAGGTACCTTTTACGGTAATATTCGGATTTTCCTTTTCAAACATAGGAAGCAGTTCTTCTTCATAAGAATATTCCAGACTCGCTGCAGCAGCCACCAGTAATTCTGCCGGTTTTTCCTCCTGCTTTGTTTCTTTTGTCTGTTCTTCTGTTTTTACTTCTCCGCATCCTGCAAGCAGGGAACCTGTCAATGCTGCCAGTGCCAGAATACTCCAGATTTTTCTTCGTTTCATCTCATACCTCCTCGTTTTGTGTTTTTCTTTTATTATACATCAAGTTATTTTCAAAAACAACTTGATGTGTAAATCGCGCAGGCGTTGAATCTCCTGAGAAATCAGCGCCTGCTCATTTCTTCTTTATTTCTTTTTCTTTTCATACGGTGTTCCATGAAGCGGCAGCTTCGTCTGGAACTCACCAGTCAGTTTATAATAGGCTCCCGTGATCGCCGGAGCTGTCGGGATTGATGTGATCTCTCCAATTCCGATTGCACCGTATCCCGGTTCTACTCCTGTTTTCTCGATGATCATGGACTCAATATGCGGCACCTTATCTGCCCGGAACAATCCCAGTGTTCCAAATCTGGAAACCGGACGCCCTTCCTTGATCTCATACTGTTCTGTCAGTGCATATCCCATTCCCATGACAACACCGCCCTCAATCTGGCCTTCCACACTGATTGGATTTACGGCTTTCCCCACATCATGGGCTGCCACCATTTTCTGAATCGTTCCATCTTCATTCAAAATACAGACCTGTGTTGCATATCCATATGCCACATGAGAAACCGGATTCGGAACATCACTGCCCATTTTATCCGTCTTTGCAAGATATTCTCCGTAGTATTCCTTTCCTTCCAGTTCCTGAAGTGAATGTGTCTTTAAATCTTCACACAATTTTTCACAGGCCCGTTTTGCCGCTTCTCCTGTGATCAATGTCTGTCTGGAACCGGATGTCGTTCCGGAATCCGGAGAATTGGATGTGTTTGCAGGACAGTACCAAATCTGCTCCACCGGAATCTGAGCGGTCTGCGAAACCACCTGTGTCAGGACTGTTCCAAGTCCCTGACCGATACAGGAAGCTCCCGCATGAATCTGTACCATTTTATTCTGCACCAGCAGACGGCATCTTCCCCAGTCCGGCAGCCCCACGCCTACACCGGCATTTTTCATCGCACAGGCGATTCCTGCATACGGCGCCTGTTCATAAATCTCTTTGACAGCCTCCAGTGTCTCTGCAATTCCTGTAGAGGCATCTGCGATCTGTCCGTTTGGAAGCACCTGTCCGGGCCGCACCGCATTCCGATATCGGATCTCCCATGGAGAGATTCCCACCATCTCCGCCAGCAGATCCAGATTCCGTTCTGCTCCAAAACAGGTCTGTGTCACACCGAATCCGCGAAATGCTCCAGCCGGCGGATTGTTGGTATACACGGCTTTTCCGTCAATGTCAATGGTCTGGAAATTGTAAGGCCCTGCCGCATGGGTACAGGCTCTTTGCAGAACCGGTCCGCCCAGAGATGCATACGCACCTGTATCCGATACAACTACAGCTTTCATTGCAGTCAGATATCCGTTCTCATCACATGCTGTGGTAATATCCATCCACATCGGATGCCGTTTGGGATGCACGGTGATACTTTCCTGTCTGGACAGCTTTACTTTAACCGGACGCTTTGTCAGGTATGCCACCAGTGCGGCATGATGCTGTACACTGACATCCTCTTTTCCACCAAATCCGCCGCCTACCAGCTTGTTTTCCACAATCACTTTTTCCGGCGGAAGTCCAAGCATCATACTGCATTCGTGCTGGGTATCGTAGGTTCCCTGATCCGAAGAATAGATAAATACTCCGTCATCAAACGGCATGGCCACTGCACACTCCGGCTCCAAAAAGGCATGTTCCGTCCACGGAGTTTCATAATGTCTGGTCACTTTATATTTCGAGTTGGCGATCACTTCTTCTGCATTTCCTCTGACCAGATGCTCATGGGCGAGTACATTTCCATCCGGCTGGATTCCCGGATGAATGCGGGGTGCGTCCTCTTTTAATGCTTCAAACGGATCCAGCACCGGTTGCAGCACTTCGTAATCCACCTTTACCAATGCCTTTGCACGTTCCAGAATCTCCGGTGTCTCTGCTGCGATCAGACAAATGGCATCTCCCAGATAATGTGTCACATGTCCGACCGGGATCATTGTATCCCAGTCCGGTTTCAGATGTCCCACCTTCACAGAACCCGGAATATCATCCGCCGTATATACTCCGATCACACCTTCTAATTCCAATACCTTCTCTGTATGGATCGCCAGCACTTTTGCTCTTGGATATTCGGAGCGCACCGCACTGGCATAGATCATATCATCCAGATACACATCATCCGGATACTGCCCGGTTCCAAGAACTTTCTCCTTTGCATCCACACGCAGGATCGGTGCCCCGACAGAGACCACGCCGCTGTTCTCTTTGGCCGGAAGATCTTCCCGAAACATCTTTGCTGAGAGCAGGATCGCCTCGATGATCTTTTGATATCCGGTACAGCGGCAGATATTATTCCGAATGGTTGCCGCCGCCTCAACACGGCTCGGATCCGGATTCTGATCCAGAAGCCCCTTGGCGCACATCACCATGCCCGGAATGCAGAATCCGCACTGCACCGCGCCGACCTTTGCAAATGCATATGCATAAACTTCTTTCTCCCGTTCACTCAGCCCTTCCACTGTGACTACAGATTTTCCCTGCAGCTTGGAAAGCATTGGAATACATGCCTTTGTGGCTTTTCCATCCACCAGCACCGTGCAGGTTCCGCACGCGCCCTGGCTGCATCCGTCCTTTACTGAAGTAAGCCTTAAATCATCCCGAAGAAACCGCATCAGCTTCGTATCCTGCTCCACCTCATAATCTTTTCCATTTACATGAACCATCAGCATATGAAAACCTCCTTTGGGGTACTCCCCGTTTTATTCCGTCATGTCTTCTCTCCTGTCAATGTCTTTTAATTCTTCCGGCGCACACTCCACGATCCGGATCTTCTCTTCATATTGCTTCATCAGCTGTCTGCCGCCCGTATCCCCGGTCAGATGCATAAGCTCCTGAAAATACGTGCTTCCCCACAATACCGGATTTCCGCGCATTCCATCATATCCGGCACAGACAATGCTGTTTTTATGAAGGCATCCCTCGTTTAAAATCTTCTGGATTGTAGCAGCCTGGATTCCCGGCTGATCGCAGACCAGAAACAACACACCCTCCAGGTCTGGATTTTGTGAGAGCAGTTCCTGCAGCGCCAAACTGACAGAATGTGAAATTCCCTGTTCCGGCTGTCTGTTCTCTACAATATGGATCCCCAGGCGCTGCGCTTCTTCTGCCAGTGCTTCTCTTGCGGTCACGACCACCCTGGAAAGTCCCGAAAATGCTTCCAGCTTCTCAAGTGCATGCCGATAAAGAGGGATTCCCTGAAATTTTTCCGACAACTTGTCACTTCCAAACCGTTTTGCTTCCCCTGCTGCCAGAAGTGCCACTCCATAATTTCCATAGATCTGTCCAAACAGAGATACCGCTTCCAGCACACCGCCTCCGACTGCCCTTGCTTTGTCCGAGATTGTAACACAATGCTCTGGTTCACATCTGGCATCAATGTCTCCGATCTTCAATCCTTCTGTGACCTGTACATCCTTCTGGAGCATTCCGCGGACAATTCCGCTCATCTTTGCATAGACCGGCTGCTTCCCGGTCCTGGCAACAAGCTGGCCTTTTTCTACGGTATCTCCGATTTCTGCCACAGGCTCCATGATTCCATCTGCACTGGCACGGATCAGACGCTCGGTTGTAAAGCCGCCTATATTTCCCGGAACTCCGGTATTTGGGATTGCTTCTTTTTCCCAGATCACATTTCCCAGTGTATGTCCTCTTTTTGTCTCGATGACACAGTGACAGTCTTTTCCTGCGTAAAATCCCGGTCCTACACCGATGACAAACGGCGCGTCCGTGATCCGGGTTCCCAGATTCTTCTTTGCCAGGATTGCATCCACTACTACATCTGGATGAAACGACCCGATAATATCTGCTTCTGGATCCACCAGTACCGGAATCTCTCCTCTTTGTAAGATCCTGTCTGCTTCTGCAGCATCCTTTACCAGCACCCCTTTTAAATCTTCCACCTCTGCCTCGTTTTCGTAAACTGCTCTGGAGAGCGCCACGCTTCGCCGCACGGTCAGCGGAACCGCAATCTCTGTCATCACAATCTGATGTCCTGCATGGTATAAGCGAGAGGCAATTCCTGTTGCCAGATCTCCTGCTCCTTTGATTACAATCTTCATTCTTCTTCCTGCCTTCCTTCTGCTGTCACTGTCACATCTGCAAACCCGCGTTTTTCCAATTCCCGGCAGATTTCCTGCGCAAACTGTCTTCTTCGCGTGGTGTCTGCTTTATTTAAAATCACCTGATACCGCATGGTTTCTTTGACATTCTTTTTCCCGCCGCGGCTTTCAAGTGCCAGCCGCGCAATATCCACTGCTGATATCGGGTCTGTTATCTTCTTCTCCAAAATTTCTGCTGCCAGCCCGGGACGAAAACACGCCTCCCGAAAGGACTTTCCCACTGCGTCCAGACCGTAAACTGCCAGCACCCGTGTACTTTTTTGATAGATGACCGGCTCCCACGACTCCGGTACTTTGCAGGGAAGCCTTCTGGCTCCGTCTGCCTCGATCAAAAACAAATCCGGACCATACTTTCTCACCTCATCCAGAAGCGCTTCTGAAACACCTCTGACCTTTTCCGGATTATCATCCTGTTCTCCAAACCACACCTGATGAGTCTGCCCCCATCTTTGTGTAATGCGCTCTGCATCCGCACCGAGTAAAAAATGCGGTTCTTTTTTCATCCGTGTGGTCGTGGTCACTGCCACATTTTTCTGTCTTTTTTCCATTTCATCCGTAAGCCTGCGGATCGTAGTTGTTTTTCCTCCTGCTCCCACTACAGAGATCACTTCTTTTGCTGTCTCTGTAATCTGCAGTCCATCTAAGAGGGACTTCTTGATCTGTAGATTTCCGCTTTCCCATTTCCATATACTTGTCATGTCTGTTTGCTGTCTCTTTCTTTTTTTAGGGCTTCTTCATCAGAAGCCCCTTTCACTTTACCGAAATCCCACAGATCCTGCAACCTTTGATTTTACCGAATCAAATAAGAGTAATCCCTGCACACAGTTTCAATCATGCGTCCCAGTCCATCCGGAAGAGCTGCCGGTTTCTCCGGTTCCCAGATAAAGGTCTTCCCAAAGAAGCGTACCTTACAGCGTCGGGTCTCTTGATCCAGAACTGCAAATCCCTGATTCTTACTGTTTTCCATATCTGCTTCTGTTTCGAAAAGTGTGAATTTATCCAGATATGGAGCGCTGGAATATGGACAGAAACTCTTACAGTTGCCGCACTCATTACACAGATAATCTACATGGATGATCTGGTGTTTTTCCATCCCCGGTACCTGAATGGCAATATTTGCACGGTTTGGACAGACTTCTACGCAGTTTTCACAGATTGTCGAGCATCCCAGGCATCTGCCTGCCTCTTTTGTCTCTTTCTGTTCCTCTTTTAATACCCCTCTCTTGGCATAGACCTTTTCTTCCTCTGCCAGTTTATCAAAATCACACGCCAACACTTCTCCTGCAATTGCCTCAGCCACTTTTCGTCCGTCCCGGATCGCCTCTACAACTGTTGCCGGTCCATACAGACCATCGCCTGCTGCATAGACATTGTCATCACTGGTTTTTAATGTCTTTTCATCGACATATAATCTTCCCTTTTCCGATACTGCCAGACCGTTTGCCTGATACCAGTCTGTCGGCACTTTTTCTCCAACTGCAGCGATCACCGTATCTGCCGGAACCCAAACTGTCTCCCCGGTCTCTGTCACTCCTCTTCTGCCCGATACATCATAATCGGAAAGCTGCATCACTTTGCAGAAAAGCTGGCCGTTTTCCAGTTTTACAGGAGACAATAACTCTTTGAATTCCACTCCATCTTCCAGGGCCATCACCAGTTCTTCTTCATCCGCCGGCATATACCGTCTCGTTCTTCTGTAAATCAGATAAACATGCTCCACGCCTGCGTTTCGTTTTGCCGCTCTTGCAGTATCCATGGCTGTGTTTCCGCCTCCGATAACAACCACATGTTTTCCAAGTGAAACCTTACCGTCTGTCTGTTTAAATTCTGCCAGAAATTCCAGTGCATTTTTCGGCATTCCGCTTTCCAGCTTTAAGCTTCCCTGAACCGGAGCTCCCACTGCCAGTACGATCTTTGTATATCCCTGCTTTTTCAGTTCTTCCAAAGATTCCAACTTTGTATTGCAGTGGATGTCCACCTGCATCTTTCTTAAGATTTCCGCATCTTTTTCAATGGCATCCTCCGAAATACGAAATGGCGGAATCACGTGACGTACTACGCCTCCTAAAGATTCTTTTGCCTCAAATAGCGTAACTTCCATACCACCTTTTCTGAGGAAGTATGCAGCCGCCATTCCTGCCGGGCCGCCTCCGATGACTGCCGCTTTTCCTGCTTTTGTCACTGCCGGCACCGGAAGTTTTTCAAGCAGCGCCTCATATCCATTTTCTGCCGCTTTTAATTTCATCTCCCGGATATGAACAGGTGTCTCATAAAAGTTTCTGGTACATTTGCTCATACAGTTATGTGCACAGATCGTTCCTGTAATAAACGGAAGCGGGTTCTTCTCTGTGATCACTTCCATTGCTTCCTCATACTTTTCTTCTCCCACAAGCTGCAGATACGTTGTGATATCCTGATGGATCGGGCATCCCTCTTTACACGGCGCCACGAAACAATCCATGAGCGGAACTTCTTTTTTCATCTTTCTTGACGGCAAAGGCTTCATTGCCTTCACATGATGCGGGTCTTTCACCGCCTCTTCTGCAAGTTTTCCTGCAGATTCTGCGTCCACTTTTTCAAACGGAGCATTCTCCTTGTCCAGAAGCTTTGCCATCTGCGTCAGTCTCTGATAACCGCCCGGTTTCAAAAGAGTCGTTGCCACAGTAACCGGCCAGATGCCTGCATCCACAATTCTTTCTATATTATAGTAATCCGCTCCTCCGGAATAGGAAATACGAAGCCTTCCGTCAAATTCTTTTGCCAGTTTTGCTGCCAGTGAAATGGACAACGGATACAAGGATTTTCCTGACATATACATCTCTTCGCTTGGAAGCTCATTCTGTTTCACATCCACAGGGAACGTATTGGTGATCTTCACACCAAACTCCAGATTTCTCTCTTTCGCCGTATTCATCAGGCGTGTCAGCATCGGAACTGCATCTTCATACTGCAGGTCATCCTTAAAGTGGAAGTCTCCAAACTGTATGTAATCATATCCCATCTCATCCATGGTCTTTCTCGCAAACTCATATCCAAGCAGTGTCGGATTGCATTTTACAAAGGTATGGAATCCTTTTTCCGTAAGCAGATACATGGCGATCCGTTCAATCTCCTGCGGAGGACATCCATGCAGTGTGGAAAGTGTCACGGAATTGCAGATTTCCGGCGGGATCTGCTCGATATCTTCTGTTGTCACGTGCTCAAACCAATCCGCATGTTCCAGTAAATATGCCTTGCAGTGCTTGAAAATCTCTGTATCTTCTGCGTGTTTCATGGAATTCAGGAAGGTATCCACCTTCGGGGACTGGATGCCTGCCAGATCATATCCCACACTGACATTAAACTGAAATCCATTCATATCTCCAAGTCCAAACTCTTTGGCGATCACTTTCAATAAGAACCAGGCTTTGATATACTCTTCCATTGCCTGCGGTACTGTCAGCTCTGTGGACCACTCGCAGTTATATCCTTCATCATCCGCCTTGATACACGGACGGTTGATGCATGCCGCCAGCTCTTCTCCATCCATGATCTGTACGGTCTTCAATTCAAAGAAACGACTGCCGGCATAGTAGGCTGCCACAATATTCTGTGTCATCTGCGTATGCGGACCGGCTGCCGGTCCAATCGGCGTCTCCAGAGTACGCCCGAACATCGTCCGGTTATGTGTTCCATCTGCCCGGTACGCATGATGCTGTCCGAACACGGTTCCTCTTTTTTTCTTTTCCTGTAATACCCATTCTACCAACTGTTCAAATGACATCGGTGTCATAACTTCACTCATCCTCATGCCCTCCTTATGCGTTGATCCTCTCAGCCAGCTCTTTTGCCGCCTGTCTGCAGTCTGCCATCACTTTTGCTTCATCTATAGATACAAGTTCTCTGTCTTTCATCAATACTTTTCCATTCGCCACTGTGGTTACTACCTGTTTTCCAGTCATACCGAATAAAATGTGGCTGTTTGCATTGTCCCCGTTCATCGGTGTCAGCGGATCATAATCCACAACAATCACATCTGCAGCAGCTCCTTCTTTCAATACACCAAGCTTCTGCGGGAAATAACGCTCTGCAATTTTGACATTTCCGTCAAAAAGCATCTGCGGAACCTCTCCCCATGCGGCATTCGGATCACACAGATGATGCTTGTGCAGTACGTTTGCCACTTTGTAAGACTCTGTCATATCATGAGTATATCCGTCTGTTCCAAGTCCGGTCAGGATCCCTCTGTGCACCAGTTCCATCGTCGGCGGACATCCGCAGGCATTGCCCATGTTGGATTCCGGATTGTGTACCACCATTGTGTTCGTCTCTTTGATCAGATCCATCTCATGGCCGTTGATATAAATGCAATGTCCAAGCAGTGTCTTTTCTCCCAGGATTCCCCAGTCCATCAGACGATCCACGATCCGCTTTCCATAATGTTTCAGACAATGATGCAGATCTTCGATCCCTTCTGCCACATGGATATGATATCCCACGCCGTCTGGCTTGTTCGCTGCCGCCAGCTCCATCGTCTCATCAGAAATTGTAAACTGTGCATGCATTCCCATCATGCCCGCGATCATGCCGGTATCCTCTTTTTGTGCATGACGGATAAACTCTGCATTTTCCATAACGGAATCTCTTGCCTTATCCTTCCCGTCACGATCCGAGATCTCATAGCATAAACAGGAGCGGACTCCGGTTTCTTTCGCAGCCCTTTCAATCTCATATAAAGAACCACGGATGGAACCAAAGCTTGCATGATGGTCAAATACCGTTGTCACACCATTTTTGATCGAATCAATATATGTAGCCATGGCGCTTAAATATGTATCATGCAAGGTCAGATTGCGGTCAATCGTCCACCACATCCCATCCAGAATATCTAAAAATCCTTTTGGGTCATATCCTTTGACGGACAGTCCTCTTGCGAATGCACTGTAAATATGTTCGTGTGCATTGATAAAGGCAGGCATGATCACCTTGCCCTTTGCATCCAAAAACTCCGCATCCGGATACGCCGCCTTCACTTCCGAAAGCGTACCAGCCTTCACGATTTTTGTCCCGTCAATCACCACGGCCCCGCATTCCAGATATGGATTGTCCGCATCTCTTGTGATCATCCTGCCGTTTCCTAAAATAAGCATATCAACCTCTCCTTTTCTTTTTGAAAGTCTTCTATTTTTGTGCATATCTTCCAGAACCGCTTTTGCTGTTTATAGAATACCATCAAAACTGCACAAATGCAACACGATTCTAAAACTTTTTTAGGTATTCTAAAACTTTTTTAGAGAAACTATTGATTTTATGGATTTTTATGATATTATGAGTTTAGAAGCAGTTGTTTTTGACAGATTTTACCAATGTTTTTCACAAAGGGAGGGATGACTATGGATCATACACTCAAGCTTCTAAAGCAAATGGCGCATGGTATTGCAAAACAGTTCGGAACTTCCTGTGAAGTTGTCATTCATGATCTGAACAAGGACCTGGAGACCTCCATCGTCCACATTGAAAACGGACAGGTGACACACCGCAAGTCCGGAGACGGACCTTCCGGGATCGTACTGGAGACCTTGCACAAAAACGCTGCCAAAGTACAAGATAAGCTTTCTTATCTCACACGCACGGAGGACGGCCGGATTTTGAAATCCAGTACCCTTTACATACGGGATGCCGATGAAAAGATTTCTTATATCTTTTCCATCAACTATGACATTACAGCACTTCTTACGATAGACAGTGCACTGGGGTCGCTTCTTCACACCGAACCGGAAACAGATACTTACACAGTCAGCAAGCCTCACTCGCCGCAGACGATCACACGCAATGTAGAAGAGCTGTTAAACGATCTGATGCAGCAGGGCGTGGCACTGGTCGGAAAACCGGTGGCTTTAATGACCAAGGAAGATAAGATTCAGGTGGTCCGCTATCTGAATGATGCCGGTGCGTTTCTGATCACAAAATCAGGAGATAAGGTTGCAAATCTTCTCAATATTTCTAAATTTACACTTTACAGTTATATGGATGCAGGAAAATAGCAGATCATAAGGAGGTTTTACACATGGAGACAATCAAATGGGCAGTCAATCATATGCCGAAGACCGAGGATGCCAACCTTCCGGTCATGGCACTTTCCGAGGTGGAAAAAGCCCGCACGTTCCACGAAAGTTTTCCGCAATACAGTGTCACACCACTCGTAAAACTGAACCACATGGCCGAAAAATTAGGACTTGGTTCACTTTACATCAAGGATGAATCCTATCGATTCGGACTCAATGCTTTTAAAGTCCTTGGCGGATCCTTTGCCATGGCACGTTACATCGCACAGCAGACAGGGAAAGATGTCAGCGAGCTTCCCTACAACATCCTCACTTCTGAAGCGCTCAAAAAAGAGTTCGGTCAGGCCACCTTCTTTACTGCAACCGATGGAAACCATGGACGCGGAGTTGCCTGGGCTGCCAACAAGCTCGGACAAAAGGCAGTTGTCCTGATGCCTAAAGGAAGTACACAGACACGGTTAAACAACATCCGAAAAGAAGGCGCCACTGCTACGATCGAAGAATGCAACTACGATGAATGCGTGCGCATGGCTGCCGATATGGCTGCCAGAACTGAACATGGTATCATCGTGCAGGATACTGCGTGGGACGGCTATGAAGAAATTCCGGCATGGATCATGCAGGGATACGGAACCATGGCCATGGAAGCCGACGATCAACTTCATGAAGACGGCTGCGAAGCCCCGACTCATGTATTTATCCAGGCTGGTGTCGGATCCCTTGCCGGTGCTGTTCAGGGATATTTTGCGAACCGCTATCCCAAGACCCCGCCGAAAGTGGTCGTTGTGGAAGCCGAAGCGGCTGCCTGCCTTTACAAAGGAGCTGCTGCCGGAGACGGTGCGATCCGCATTGTAGACGGTGACATGCCGACGATCATGGCCGGGCTTGCCTGCGGCGAACCGAACACCATCTCCTGGGATATCTTAAAGAATCATGTGGATACCTTTGTTGCTGCACCAGACTGGGTCGCTGCAAAAGGAATGCGGATGCTCGCCGCACCGATCAAGGGAGATACGCCGGTCACTTCCGGAGAATCCGGAGCCGCACCGTTTGGAACGCTCGCCTGCATCATGTGCATGGACGAATATCAGGAATTAAGAGAACACCTGGGCCTGGATGAAACTTCCCGGGTACTGCTTTTCTCCACCGAAGGAGATACCGATCCTACACGTTACGAATCCATCGTATGGGACGGCAATGAACGTTAGATCAGGAAACCATTTCATTATGTTTATCAAGGAGGATTTTAAAATGGATTTCAACAAAATCAAAGAAGCTGCACAGAACTATGAAGCGGATATGACAAAATTTCTCAGAGAGATCGTAAAATTCCCGGGTGAGAGCTGTGGGGAAAAGGATCACATTGAACGGATCGCCGAAGAGATGCGGAAACTGGATTTTGATAAAGTCGAGATCGATCCGCAGGGAAATGTACTCGGATATATGGGAACCGGAGAGACACTCATCGGATTTGATGCACATATTGACACCGTTGGTATCGGAAACCGTGACAACTGGGAATTCGATCCATATGAAGGATTCGAATCTGACACAGAGATCGGAGGACGTGGTACTTCTGATCAGCTCGGAGGTATCGTCTCTGCAGTTTACGGTGCAAGGATCATGAAAGATCTGGGGCTTTTAAGTGACAAATATACAGTCCTTGTCACAGGAACCGTACAGGAAGAAGACTGCGACGGCCTCTGCTGGCAATACATCATCAACGAAGATAAAGTCCGTCCGGAATTTGTGGTATCCACAGAACCGACTGACGGCGGTATCTACCGCGGACAGAGAGGACGTATGGAGATCCGTGTAGACGTCAAAGGCGTATCCTGTCACGGCTCTGCACCGGAGCGTGGAGACAATGCAATCTACAAGATGGCTGATATCCTGCAGGATGTCCGTGCACTGAACGAAAACGATGCCGAAGAGACAACTGAAATCAAAGGACTCGTAAAAATGCTGGATGAAACATATAATCCGGAATGGGAAGAAGCAAGATTCTTAGGACGGGGTACCATCACAACTTCTGAAATTTTCTTCACTTCTCCAAGCCGCTGTGCGGTTGCAGACTCCTGCTCTGTTTCTCTGGATCGCCGTATGACTGCCGGAGAGACATGGGAAAGCTGTCTGGATGAGATCCGTGCACTTCCAAGCGTACAGAAATATGGGGAGGATGTAACGGTTTCCATGTACAACTATGACAGACCATCCTATACCGGACTGGTATATCCGATCGAATGCTACTTCCCGACCTGGGTCATTCCAAAAGACCACAAAGTCACAAAAGCTCTGGAAGAAGCCTACAAGGGACTTTACGGAGAAGAAAGGATTGGAACACCAGAGACTGCTAAGATGAGAAAAGCCCGCCCACTGACTGACAAATGGACGTTCTCTACAAACGGCGTTTCCATCATGGGACGAAACGGCATTCCTTGTATCGGATTTGGTCCTGGAGCAGAAGCACAGGCTCATGCACCAAATGAAAAGACCTGGAAGGCAGACCTGGTAGTATGTGCCGCTGTTTACGCTGCACTGCCGACTTTATATTGTAAGTAAACTTTCAAAATAACAAGAAACACAACAGGCACAGCCTGAGTATATGGAGGAATCACACTATGAAAACATTACAGGATTACATCGATAAACTGAACGCACTCAACTTCAAAGACATGTACAACTCTGACTTTTTCCTGACCTGGGAAAAAACAGACGACGAACTGGAAGCAGTATTTACACTGGCAGACGCACTCCGTTTTATGAGAGAAAACAACATCTCCACAAAAGTATTTGAAAGCGGACTCGGAATCTCTTTATTCCGTGACAATTCCACACGTACCCGCTTCTCATTTGCTTCCGCATGTAACCTGCTCGGACTTGAGGTGCAGGATCTGGATGAAGGAAAATCGCAGATTGCGCATGGTGAGACGGTTCGTGAGACAGCCAACATGATTTCTTTCATGGCAGATGTCATCGGAATCCGTGATGATATGTACATCGGAAAAGGAAATGCTTATATGCACGAAGTCGTAGATGCTGTGACAGAAGGACACAAAGACGGGATTCTTCAGCAGAAACCGACACTTGTCAACCTGCAGTGCGACATCGACCATCCGACACAGGCAATGGCCGATATGCTGCACATCATCCATGAATTCGGCGGTGTCGAGAATCTGAAAGGCAAGAAGATCGCCATGTCCTGGGCATACTCTCCTTCCTACGGAAAACCGCTCTCTGTTCCACAGGGTGTGATCGGACTGATGACACGTTTTGGAATGGACGTTGTACTGGCACATCCGGAAGGATATGAAGTCTTCCCGGAAGTGGAGGCTGTTGCTGCCGAAAATGCGAAAAAATCCGGCGGTTCTTTCACAAAGACCAACAATATGGCAGAAGCTTTCAAAGATGCCGACATCGTTTATCCAAAGAGCTGGGCGCCGTTTGCTGCCATGGAAAAACGTACTGAATTATATGGAAACGGTGACTTTGCGGGAATCGATGCTCTGGAAAAAGAACTTCTGGAACAGAACGCACAGCACAAAGACTGGGCTTGTACAGAAGAACTGATGAAGACGACCAAAGACGGTAACGCGCTCTACCTGCACTGTCTGCCTGCAGATATCACAGGTGTCAGCTGCGAATCCGGTGAAGTCGATGCCAGCGTATTCGACCGCTACAGAACACCACTTTATAAAGAAGCCAGCTACAAACCGTATATCATCGCAGCCATGATCTTTCTTGCAAAATTTGCAGATCCTGCTGATATCTTAAAGAAGCTGGAAGAGAAATCCACACCTAGAGTTTTTGAGTAAAACCTGTTATACTAGAACACGATGCGAAATGGATTATATTCAAGGAGGGACTAAGCTATGCTAAAATATGTAGAAACCAAAAATGCACCGGCAGCAATCGGACCTTATTCTCAGGGAATCATCTGTAACGGAATTGCGTTTTTCTCCGGTCAGATCCCGCTCTCTCCGATAACAGGAGAAGTGGTCGGAACCACGATCGAAGAACAGACAGAACAGGTGATGTTAAACATCAAAGCGCTTCTTGAAAGCCAGAATGCAGATTTTACAGATGTGGTAAAAACAACCTGTTTCCTTGCAGACATGGGTGATTTCGCTGCATTCAATGAAATCTATGCAAAATATTTTACAGGAAAACCGGCGCGCTCCTGCGTTGCTGTAAAAGATCTTCCAAAAGGAGTTTTATGTGAGGTAGAAACAATCGCATCAATCAGGGAGGAATAGATATGACAAGGAAGAAACGAATTGTCATCGCCCTGGGCGGAAACGCCCTGGGCAACACCCTTCCGGAACAGATGGCAGCTGTCAAGATCACAGCGCACGCCATCGTTGATCTGATCGAGGAAGGATGTGAAGTTGTGATTGCTCATGGAAATGGCCCTCAGGTAGGAATGGTCAACAACGCAATGCTCGCCCTGACTCACGAAGATGCACACCAGCCCAATACCCCTCTTTCTGTCTGTGTTGCCATGAGCCAAGCTTATATCGGCTATGATCTGCAGAACGCTCTCCGTGAAGAGCTCTTAAATCGCAATATCACCGATATTCCTGTCGCAACTATGATCACACAAGTACGTGTGGATGAACATGATCCAGCTTTTGCCTGTCCGTCCAAACCGATCGGACGTTTTCTTACAAAAGAACAGGCAGACGAAATGTCGCAGAAATATGACTACATTATGAAAGAAGATGCCGGAAGAGGCTACCGTCGTGTCGTAGCTTCTCCAAAACCACAGGAGATCATTGAAATCGGCACAATCCGGACGATGGTGGATTCCGGTGACCTTGTCATTGCCTGTGGCGGCGGAGGAATTCCGGTCATTCGTCAGGGCAATCATCTAAAAGGTGCCAGTGCAGTCATAGACAAAGATTTTGCCAGTGCGCTTCTCGCAAAAGAACTGGATGCAGATGTTCTGATCATCCTCACTGCTATAGAAAAAGCAGCCATTCATTTCGGGACACCAGAACAGACATGGCTGGATGATATCACAGTAGCTGAAGCAAAACAGTATATTGCAGAAGGTCATTTTGCTCCCGGCTCCATGCTTCCGAAGATGCAGGCGGCCGTAGAATTTGCAGAATCTGCACCCGGAAGGCAATCTTTGATCACATTACTAGAAAAAGCCAGAGAAGGAATTCAGGGGCTTACAGGAACCCGGATCCATCTCGAATAAAGGGGGACACCTTATTTATGAAACATCAGACAACCCGCTCTACCATTTTTGAACTAAGCGGAGTGCCTGCCCTTAATCAGGCATTTCCACTTGCACTGCAGCATGTTGTCGCAATGATCGTCGGCTGTGTAACGCCTGCTATCATTGTATCCGGTGTAGCCGGACTTTCGGAAGCTGACTCTGTTATTTTAATTCAGGCTGCCTTGGTCACTTCCGCACTTGCCACATTGTTACAACTGTTTCCATTTATCAAGACCCGGTATCTTACAATCGGATCCGGCCTTCCGGTCATCATGGGCATCAGCTTTGCCTATGTTCCGAGTATGCAGTCCATTGCCGAAGAGTATGATGTCGCCACCATTTTAGGTGCTATGATCGCAGGTGGTATCGTGGCTGTTTTTGTGGGACTTTTTATCCGGAAGATCCGCAAATTTTTCCCGCCTCTGATCACTGGAACCGTTGTATTTACAATTGGACTTTCTCTGTATCCGACTGCCATTAACTATATGGCCGGAGGGGTAGGCAGCGAAGATTATGGTTCCTGGCAAAATTGGCTGGTCGCTATTTTGACATTGACTATTGTAACGGTATTGAATCATTTTGGAAAAGGAATCTGGAAACTGGCATCCATTCTGATCGGTATCATCGGTGGATATATCATCGCACTGTTCTTCGGAATGGTAGACTTTTCTCCTATCCATGATGCTGCCCTCTTCCAGGTGCCAAGCCCGCTTCATTTCGGAATTCGCTTCGAACCTTCCGCCTGTGTCGCAATCGGTCTTCTGTTTGCAATCAACTCCATTCAGGCAATCGGCGACTTTTCCGCCACAACCAGCGGAGGAATGAATCGTATGCCAACAGATCAGGAACTGCAGGGAGGAATCGTAGGATATGGAATCTCCAATATTCTATTTTCTCTTCTCGGCGGACTCCCGACTGCTACATACAGCCAGAACGTGGGAATCGTTGCAACGACAAAAGTTATCAACCGCTGTGTACTCGGCGGTGCGGCACTGATTCTGTTGATAGCCGGAGTGATCCCGAAATTCTCGTCTCTTTTAACGACAATTCCGTATTGTGTACTCGGCGGTGCCACAGTGTCTGTTTTCGCATCCATCGCCATGACCGGAATGAAACTGATCACATCACAAAATATGACATTTCGCAATACTTCCATCGTGGGACTTGCGGCAGCACTGGGAATGGGAATCTCACAGGCAAGTGATTCTCTTGCCAGCTTCCCGGACTGGTTTGTGATGATCTTCGGCAAATCACCGGTTGTAGTGGCTACATTGCTTGCAGTACTCCTCAACATTGTACTGCCCAAAGACAAAGAAGATGCAAACTGATTTGTACATTTGACAGTCTTTCTTACATAACAAAAATGTTCCCATCAGAAAATCCCGATGGGAACATTTTTGCTTTTACAGCTCCCAGAATGCAATCTTGGCATCCAAAGCTTCTATTTTTATTTCATAATCCTGCGGATAATACCTTGTAGAAAACACAGTCTCTCCATCATTGACAAACACTTCTACAGAAGAAACATCTGCAAGAATCCGGACGTTTCTGACTTCACTTACTTCCCGGAATCTAAGACTTCTTCCCGCGGATACGGACGTCTTATCCTGGCTTGTAAACTTCATCTCAAATCTTCCGTTTACATATTCCAGAACCAGTTCTTTTGCCAGTACTGCGCGGAAGTGATTTCCTGTGATATTCTGCACCTCTGCCTCAAAGACTTTTGTACCTTTCTTCTCCAGAACAGAGACTGCTCTTTCTTCTCCTCTGCGCAGTGCTTCCAGTTCTTTTACCGGTTGCTGAAGCACTTTTTTATCTTTGACATGCACTTCTCTTGGAAATGTAAAGCAGTGCTGCCATCCATCTTCCAGCGTCAGGTTTGTGTATTCCTCACAATCCGGCATTCCCATCCAACTGATGTGGATCCGGCGTCCATCCTCACTTTCAAAACTCTGCGGTGCATAATAATCAAATCCATAGTCCCAGAGTTCATAGTCAGAAAGCACATACTCGGAAAGGATATCCCCCTCTACCAGAAAATATCCGGACTGGTACACATTTCGTGCATTCCACACGCCGCCTTCCAGCCCCTGCACGGAAGTCGATAAAATCTTTCTGCCTTCTGTTTCAAAATAGTCTGGGCACTCCCACATATATCCAAATCGCTCTGCTGTCTTTACATCGCTTTTGTAGATCCAGTTCAGCTGATCCTCAGACTCAAAAATCAGCACTTTTCCTTCATCTTTCTGCGTTCTGGCTCCCTGCACCATGTAATACATGCCGTTTTCTTTCCAGACTTTCGGATCACGTACATGGCAGGTCAGATCCTGCGGATAATCACTGTTTCTCATCAGTTCTCTTTTTCTGCCAAAATGCTCTCCGTCCTCGCTGACCACCAGAACTGTGTTTGCCTCCCGGCCGGTTCGGATATAGTCAAATTCTCCGTCCTCAAGCTTCACATTTCCGGTATAATACAGGTACATCTTTCCGTCTTCAATAAACGCTGATCCCGAATACACGCCATGGCAGTCAAACGGCTGATCCGGATACAGGCTGACACCTTCATAATTCCATGTGATCATATCCGCACTGGTATAATGTCCCCACATTTTTAAACCACCATTGGCGTTGAACGGGGAATATTGAAAAAATGCATGATAAACGCCGTGAAACTGGCAAAGTCCATTGGGATCATTGAGCCATCCTGTCGGTGGCATCAAATGCAGCTTCTGACGGAAGCAATCTTTTCCGTCTGCTTTTGCTTCTACGATTTTTACCAGATCTGCAAGATCTCTTGTCAATGCATTCATCTGTTTTCTCTCCTCATTTTCCTATTGCTTATGCCTTACTAAATCTTTTCATTTTTGAAAGTCCCATAGTCAACACAAATCCAACAATCAGTGAAATTGCAATTCCAATCATGTAATTAAGCATTCCTCCTGATTTAATACATACAAACCCTATAATACCTGCTGCTCCTGGAGAAATATTCAGTACATTTGTCAAAGTCACATAAGCACATCCCACTGCTGAACCAACCATTGCTGCATAGAATGGATATTTCATTTTCAAATTCACCCCAAACATTGCCGGCTCTGTAATTCCAAGTAATGCAGAAATACCGGATGACACTGCAATACTCTTCATTTTTTTATCCTTTGTGCATAATACAGCGGCAAGTGTTGCTCCACCTTGAGCCACATTATTACACGCTGCAATTGCAAATAAGAACGAACCGCCTGCTGCAATCAGCTGTATATCAACCGGCAGCAGACTGTGATGCATTCCTGTCATTGTCATCGGTGCATAAATAAATCCAAAAATAAATCCACCAACTGCCCCCAAACTATCATGCAACCAAAGAACACCATTTGTAATCCAGTCTCCTGCCGTCCTCATAACACCACCTACCACAGTAAATGTCAAAAATGCAGTTATCAGGATAGAAAGCGCAGGTGTCAACAGATTATCTAAATATTCTGGAATTGTCTTGTGCAATTTTTTCTCAAGAAAAGCAAGAATTGCTGCTACTGCGAGCACTGGAAGCACCGTTCCCTGGTATCCTACCTTTTCAATTGTCAATGCACCAATCTCCCATACTGGAACTGTATTCTCCGTAATCGCAGAACCATAGGCATACGCATTCAACAGATCTCCTGAAACCATGATCATTCCCATAACAGCTCCCAGGTATGGATTTCCGCCAAACATTTTCGTTGCAGAAAATCCTAGAAGAATTGGTAAAAACGCATATGCAGCACTGGCAAATGTATTAATCATAGCTGCTGCATCTGCAATTTGAGGATACATATCCACCAACGATTTTCCTGCTGCAAATAACCCTTGTGCTGTCAATACATTGTTCAATCCCATTAGAAGTCCACTTGCCACAAGCGCCGGAATAATCGGAACAAACACATCTGCCAACATTTTTACTAAACGCTGTAGTGGATTCATCTTCTGATCTGCTGCCTGCTTCACTTCTTTTTTAGAGCTTTCTTGTAATTCTGCATACTGAATAAAATACTTGTATACTTCGTCAACCGTTCCGCTCCCGATAATAATCTGAAATTGTCCTCCAGTTGCAAACTGTCCTTTGACTAGCTCTGTATTTAAAATTCCATCTACATCTGCCAGTTTTTCATTCTTCAACACCAGACGGAGCCTTGTCGCACAGTGCGCTGCACTGATCACATTCTCTTTTCCACCAATCAGGCGCAAAATCTCTTTCGCCGCATTTTGGTAACTTTGCTCTTTTCCCATTTTTCTCTTCCTCCATTTCTCATAAGTAGTTCCTTGTCTTTACATCTTTTCAAATATAATCATTGTGGCTGAAAAATCCTGCCGAACTCTTGGAATCGTGATTCCTGCATACATCAGTTCATCCCCTCCAAACACCTCCCCTGTTTCCACATTTTTGTATTCTGCCTTTGGATCCAACCCCCTGAGACGTAATGTTGGAATCCTATATGCAGATCTTGCCAGAATCTGAACATGACTAAAAACAATCTGTTTCCCATCTTCTGAAACAAAATTCCATGCAGACTGATTTTCAGAAAACGGATCTGCCAGTCTGTAATAAGCCCCAAACTGAACTGTCCTGCGGATTCTCTTGTATTGTGCAATTTGTTTTTTTATCAGCTCCATTTCATCCTGAGAAAGTTTTTGTAAATCAAGCTCATACCCCAGATTTCCAGCAGCTGCAACAATATAACGTGTTTCCAGAGATGTCGTTCTGCCAACCTGATGATTCGGCACAGCCGAAACATGGGCTCCCATGCTGACTGTCGGAAATAGCATACTTGTTCCATGCTGAATTTTTAATCTGCACACAGCATCTGTATTATCACTTGTCCATGTCTGCGGCATATAATAAAGCATTCCTGCATCAAATCTTCCTCCTCCGCTGGAGCAACTCTCAAAAAGCACATCTGGAAACATCTCTGTGAGATATTCCAAAATCGAATACAATCCCAAAACATATCGATGTGATAATTCTCCCTGATTTTCTCGATTCAGAAAAGCACTTCCAAGATCTGTCAAATGCCGGTTCATATCCCATTTTACATAAGTAATATTTCCATTCTTCAAAATTTTGCTTAACGCCTCAATCAGATATTCACGCACTTCTGGATTTGCAAGATCCAGAACAAGCTGATTCCGACTTCGAATCGGTCGATAGCGCTTACTTCGGATCACCCAATCCGGATGCTTTTTATACAGCTCACTTTCTGGAGAAACCATCTCCGGCTCAAACCATATTCCAAATTCTACTCCTTTTTCCCTGACTTTTTCAGCCAGTTTCTGAAGACCTTCAGGAAATTTCTCTTGATCTTCTATCCAATCTCCCAAGGATGTTGTATCGCTATTTCTTCCTCGAAACCATCCATCATCCATAACAAGAAGCTCTATTCCTGCTTCTACAGCCGTATCTGCAAGCTCCAGCATTTTTTCTTCACTGATTGCAAAATACATTCCTTCCCAGCTGTTTAAAAGAACCGGCCTTTCCTTTTCTCTGAATTTTCCCCGACACACACGTTTTCGATATAGCCGATGAAAAATTGCCGACATTCCTCCCAAGCCTTCTGTTGAATACACCAGCACTGTTTCTGGCGTGTCAAACTGCTCTCCTGGTTTTAAATTCCAACAGAACTGAAATGGGTTGATTCCCAACTGAACTCTAGTTGTTCCATACTGTCCGCATTGCACACATCCCCAGAAATTGCCACTGTATATCAGATTTGCTCCGAATACCTCCCCCTGCTCCTCTGTTGTCTCTTTTCTCATAATTCCTAAAAATGGCGTCGCTTGAGGACTGCTTGTTCCCCTGCTGCTTTCAACAACAATTGAGTCTCCTAGGAGATGTCTCCTGTATACGTTTTTCTCTTCTGTATGCGCTCCCCCAAGGGTCAAAATATCATAATCCTGTTCCCCCAGATCTAGGCTCATACTCAGTAATCTGTGAATTTTGACTATATCCTCACTCTCATTTTTTATCGAAACAAATCTTGTAAGAACCGCATCCTCGTAAATTGTATAATACAGAGAAAGCCGCAAACCACGTACTTCATCCTTCATCCAGATTTCCAGTGTCATCGCCTCTTTGTCAGACCCCACATAAACATGGGGAAGTTTCTCCGGACTTAACTTCCCTGCACTAATCTGGTATCCTGCGTAATGGAATCTTGTATTTCTGTCTCCATCCTGAAATTCTAACTCCATTGCCGGACTTCGAAAATCTCCCTGACCAAAATCTGGATATTCCCCCGGCATCGTATCCAGAGAGAACGTCCGATCTGTCTCGTCCGGGTTTGCACAAAATCCCCGGTCATAATAGTACATTTTCGCAGCTTCGTTCCATCTGCGAATTCTCTTTCCGAAATAGCAGTGTGATAAATAACAGTTCTTTTCTATTTTCATTACATAACTGATCTTTTCATTGTACAAATGGAATGATTTATATTCCTCATCATACACTATATTCATTCTCTGCTTTCTCCTTCTTCTATTTCTTCTGTAATGCTGACACTCTTGTCACTATATACAGCACAAACATTGTGCATTTCCACCTTCTCTGGAAGTCGATAAATTACCGCTTCATACGGACGCAACAAATGCAGTTCTTTTAACTGTGGTGTGTCCGTATAATTACTCAGTAACACACTTCCTATTTGTGTACTGGCAATTTCCCGCTCTTTTTCATGAAAATTACACAGAATCAGCCATTGTTCTTTCCCCAGGGTTCTGGTATAAATATAAAGATCCTCATCTTCCGGGAGAAGCAGATGGTATTCCCCATATACCATAATTTCATGTTTTTTTCTTAACTGAATCAGTTTTTGATAATGGGAAAAAACAGAATCTTCTCTGGCTGTTTCATCCTCAGCATTGATTTCCTTATAGTTCGGATTAATCTGATACCACGGCGTACCCGTTGTAAAGCCAGCATTTTCTTCTGCATTCCACTGCATCGGAGTTCTGGCATTATCTCTTGCTTTTTTGCGGATCGCATGTATGGTTTCTTCTGCTGAAAATCCTGCCCGAAGTCTTTCTTTATAGATGTTCTGTGTCTCAATATCCGGAAAATTTTCAATTGCAGTGAATGGAACATTTGTCATTCCAAGCTCTTCTCCTTGATAAATATAAGGTGTTCCTTTCATTCCGTGAAGAAGCGTTGCTAGCATTTTTGCAGAAAGCTCTCGGTATTTTCCATCGTTTCCCCAACGTGAAACAATACGTGGCAAGTCGTGATTACTCCAAAAAAGACTATTCCATCCACATCCATCCAGCTCATATTGCCATTTGCTAAAAACCGCTTTTAATTCCCTTAAATCAAGTTCTTTTAAATCCCAGCGCTGACCACCTTTTTGCTTGTCCAACTGGATTTGTTCAAACTGAAAGATCATATTCAGCTCTTTTCGTTCTGGCGCAGTATACAGTCTTGCAATTTCCGGAGTTGCACCCCAACATTCTCCAACTGTCATCGCATCTGTTTTTCCAAATGTATTCTCATTCATCTCTCTTAAATATTCATGAAGCCTTGGTCCATTTTCCTTTATTTTTTCATCTGGAATCTTTCCTATCAGATCAATGACATCCATACGAAATCCAGCAATTCCAAGCTCCAGCCAGTAATTCATCATTCGATAAATTTCTTGTCTGAGTTTCTCGTTTTCCCAGTTCAAGTCTGGTTGTTTTTTACTGTAAAAGTGTAAATAGTACTCATTCGTTTCTTCTGAATACTCCCATGCACTCCCTCCAAAATTAGATTTCAGATCGTTGGGTGGCTGACCATTTTTACCTTTTCTCCAAATATAAAAGTCCCGATATGGATTTTCTTTGCTCTTTTGGGCTTCTTGAAACCACCAGTGTTCATCGGATGTATGATTTACAACAAGATCCATTACAATCCGAATATCTTCTCTGTTACAGGCACGAATCAGTTCTTTCATGTCATCCATTGTACCAAATTCCGGATCAATGCTCTCATAATCCGAAATGTCATATCCATTGTCGTCTTGCGGAGACTGGTACACCGGGCAAAGCCAGATCACATCCACCCCTAGTTTTTTTAAATATGGAATTTTTTGGATGATTCCCTGCAAATCCCCTATTCCATCTCCATTACTGTCTAAGAAGCTTTTTGGATAAATTTGATATACAACACTATTCTGCCACCATTTTTTTACCATACTCTTTTTCCCTTCGCGATATAGATTCCTGCATGACTTATAAATTTTTATCTTCCAAATTATGCAATCGATTTCATATCTGACAAGCTTATAATAATGAAAAAAATGCCATTTGTAAAGATGGCATTTTTACTAATTTATACTCTGCTTTTTTGTCTATTTTTCCAGAAATCTTTTTACACCAGTTCACATCCCAGTTTCATCTCCGTCATGCGCGTTTTTTCTGATTCTATCATCTCCAGTAACAGCTCTGCACCTTTTATTCCACTTGTCTGATATGCAAAATGTACCGTTCGGATCCCCCCTGTAACTGCCTTTAAAAACTGATTATCCCCAAATCCTGTCACCTGAATTTTTCTCTCCGGCGAATACTGGGCAATCGCCTCAATCGCACCTGCCGCAATGGTATCTGTCGCACACGATATGATATCGATATCATGTTCTTTTTCCAACAGATCCACTGCCTGCTCATATCCTGATTCCATGGTGAATTTTGCTCTGCGAAGGCAGGATTCCTCCAGTTCTTTTCCGACTTCTTTCAGTCCCTCCCGAAATCCATCTTCTCTTGCAGCTCCTGCTGCTTTGTCTTCTCTTGTCACTCCGATATAAGCAACCCTCCCGGATGCTTCTCTTCCAACTTGCTCTGCCAGTGCTTTTGCGGCGCCATAATCATCATGATATACGCAACTTGTTTCTTTTGTATATTGCCCGATCACCACGATCGGCACCTTACATTCTTTCAACTTTTTCTTATGTGCCCTGGTCAATACAGTTCCTACCAGAATAATCCCGTCCACAGGATATGCTTCAAACAGATCCACATATTCTAATTCTTTCGAAGAATTATTATTTGTAATTGTCAGAAGCATCTGATACCCGCTTTTGGCCAATATCTGTCCAATTCCCTCCGTAATTCTGCTGATCGATTCCGAATTAATCTTAGGCACGATCACACCAATCAGACATGCCCGCTTCGTGCGAAGTGTCCGTGCCTGTACAGATGGTCGATACCCGGTTTCTTCGATCACTGCCCGAATCCGTTCTTTTTTCTCTTCACTTACATATCCACCATTCATATATCGTGATACAGCTGCACTGGACACCTGTGCAAGCTGTGCAATCTCTTTTATCGTCATAACCTCTGCTCCTGTGTACTTCTTTTTATTTTATTATAAAATCCGTCCTTTCTGTTGTAAAGTAAAAGAATTCCCGCAAACAGGGGACATATTGCCGGCTGTCCCACAATATGCCCCCTGCCTTTTCCATAATTTTAAAATTCAACCGTTCCAACCTGCTCTTCTATGTTGTGCCGTTTTGCATATCCTGTCAAAATCATTGTCAATGCCCCATCTCCTGTCACATTACATGCAGTTCCAAAGCTATCCTGTAATGCAAAGATTGTCAGCATCAGAGCCGTTCCCGTCGCATCAAATCCGAGCACACCTGTGATCAGTCCAAGAGAGGCCATAACCGTTCCTCCCGGAACTCCCGGCGCACCGATTGCAAAAATACCAAGCAGCGCACAGAATAGGATCATGGTTCCAACCGACGGAACCTTTCCATATAAGATCTGTGAAACTGTCATTACAAAAAACACTTCTGTCAGAACAGAACCACAAAGATGAATGTTTGCAAACAGCGGAATCCCAAAGCTGACCATATCATCCCTCAGTACCGGCTCCGACTTTCTGGCACATTTTAAAGCCACTGCAAGCGTTGCAGCAGAGGACATCGTTCCCACTGCAGTAATGTATGCCGGACCATAATGCTTTACAACTTTCCACGGATTGTTTCCGGAGTAAATTCCACCCACTGCATATAAAACCGCCATCCAGATAAAGTGCCCCACCATCACGATCAGCACAACCTTGAGAAATACCGGCAGCTGCTTTGTGATCGTTCCCTCGTATGCCAGAGACCAGAATGTAAGCGCAATAAATACCGGAAGGATCGGAATGACAATCTTGGATACGATCATCAGTACGATCTGTTGGAATTCATCTAATAGCCGGATCACTGTCTCTGCCTTGGTCCAGGTTGCCGCAAGCCCGATCAAAATAGAAAATGCAAGCGCACTCATCACGGACATAATCTGCGGGATTTCCAACTGGAATACAATTTCCGGAAGTTCTTTCAGCCCGTCTACTTCCGAAACAATTGATAAATGCGGAATCAGTCCATATCCGGCTGCCATTGATCCCAGCGCCGCTAAGACGGAGGATACATAAGCAAGAAGAACAGCCACTCCTAATATCCTTGACGCATTTTTCCCGAGCTTCGTGATTGATGGCGCAATAAACCCGATCACAATCAGCGGTACACAGAAATTAATCAGTTCTCCTAATACAAACTTGATCGTGACGATCACATTCATGACCGCTTCATTTGAAATCAGCCCCAGCACAATTCCGATGATCACTCCCAAAAGAAGCTGAAACGGCAGACTTTTTAAAATCTTTTTCATTGTTTTCATCCTTTCCCTCATTCTTTACAATTCCTACTTTTTCAGTATGTTTTAAGTATACTATAAATCTGATAGAATTACTATATTTTTTCTAATTTTATGTGGGAAAAAATTTTTTAGAAGTCTTTTCGTATTGATTTGAAGGTGTTACACTATAAATAATAATCTCCATAAATTCACAGACTTGAAAGAAGGCACCGATTATGATCAAATTACTGGCAATCGATATGGATGGAACCTGACTTCCGCATCAGCTGACAGATCAGAATTCCCTGTTTCGCTATGTCATCTCCTCAAACGGAGCAAAGGTCACAGACTATCACACGCAAAAGACGCTCTACCAGTCAGAAATTCCAAAGCAGACTGCTCTTTCTTTGTTAAATGCCTGTCAAAGCGAGAAGCTTGGTATCACTGCGCATATCAGACATGAGTATCTGCTGCAGGGACACAGCCTTGTTTTTCTGGGACGTCTGATCTATGGAAAAGATGCCAGAAAAGTCCGTTATGTCCAAAATATGGAACAGACGATCCAGGAGCTTTCATGTGATGTGAAAGAACTGCAGTTTTACTTTTTTCCAAAAACTCCATGCCGCAGCTCAAAATGCATCTTGCAAACTCCCCGTCTCTTCGTGCTGCCTACACCGGTCAGTATGCAGAGATCTTTTCATCAGAACCCTCCAAAGGGGCGCTCTGACGCATCTGGCCCAATCACTTGGTATTGCAAAATCTGAGATTGCCTGCATCGGGGACTGAGAAAATGATCTGAGTATGTTTGAGGCTTCCGAAATGAAGTTTGCCATGGGCAATGCCGTTGAGATTCTGAAAAAAGAAGCCGATCATATGCTTCCGGACTGCGATCATAACGGTGTGACTGAAGGGGCTGCGTTATTGGAAATGATGACTACTTAAACCATCCTTTCTTTTTAAAAATCCAGATTTCCACTGCAATAAGAAGCAGACACACAACACAGATGATCCCGTACCCTCCCGGTGCAGTCAGTTCGGGCATATGTGCAAAATTCATTCCGTACCATCCTGCAATCAGCGTCAACGGCATAAAAAGCGTTGTAACAATCGTCAGCACTTTCATAATTTCATTCTGCCGGATATCGATCTGCGTCTGATGCATTTCTCTAAGCTGCATGGAATACTCTTTGAGTGTCTGCACCATGTCATACAATCGTCCTGCCTTCTCACAGAAAAGCCCAAAAAGCAATGCTTCCTGTTCTGTTTGATGTCTCGCTGCATTTTGCTGAAGAGTTTCCCCCATATCCGATAACTGTTCATAATACGCACTCAGCACAGAAAGTTCCTTTCTGGATAACAGGATTTTTCTGTCAAAATCTTCCATATTTCCCTCCAGCAGTTCCTCTTCCAGATGGGAAAGATTTTCTTCATAATCCTGCAGAAACAGCATGTCATCTTTGATAAGATACTCCATCCAGTCAAACAAAAGCAACAATGGCGAAGTACGCTCTTCATCCTGATATTCCCGGACTTTTTTCATCTCTATTTTGATATGATCCTGATTTTCAATAAAGATCAGCTGTTCCTCTGCAATACAGTACCCAAACGTGATCTTATCTCCTGTCAGCTTTGTTTTTCTTGGAATCGCAAATGTTCCTGTGACTGCCTGACGCAGACATTCTGCCTTACAGAAATGCACTCTGTTCAACGCAATTTCACCAAAATTTCTTTTAAAAATATGCGGATACTCCGCCTGAAATTTTTCCGGTGTCAGAATTCGCAATTTGTTTATACTCTTTTGCACAATCTCATCCTTTCTATTACAGCCTGTCCGGATATCTGCAGTTACTCTGCCTCATCCAATATTTTTTGTATGGTGTTTTTTACCAGTGTAAATGCCACCGGATTCTTTCCGCTGTTGATCACAATATCTGCCATACATCTCGTCGGCTCTACATATAAATAATGTATCGGTTTTACTGTTGTCAGATACTGCTCCACAACACCTTCCATATCACGTCCCCTCTCCTTGACATCGCGGATGATCCGACGCAGGATTCGTTCATCCGCATCTGCCTCCACATAAACCTTGATGTCCAACAAATCTCTCAGACGCTCATCTGCCAGAACAAGAATCCCTTCCAGAAGAATTACTTTTTTCGGTTCCACCCTCACAACCTGATCCGATCTTGTATGCTGTGTATAATCGTATACCGGACAATCTACTGCCTTTCCTGCTTTCAGGTTCATCAACTGCCGGATCAAAAGCTCTGTCTCCATTGCATCCGGATGATCATAATTTGTCTTTCTTCGCTCTTCTAACGGGATGTCACTCTGATCCCTGTAATAATTGTCATGATATAAAACTGCCACATCATCTTTAAATTCTTTCTTTAATTTTTTCGTAAATGTAGATTTTCCTGACCCCGTTCCGCCTGCAATTCCTATGATAATCGTTTTCATATTTTCTCTCCATGTATTCGTTTTTCTTTTTACTATACCATATTTTCTTTCAGGAGAGTTACTCTATTTTGCAAACTCTTTTATCTCTGCTTCTGTTCTTGCAAACCGACCGACTGCTTTTTCTATTTTTCCTCCATGCCTATAATACTTTGCTTCCGTTTGCGGTTAATTTAAACCTGGCTCCCAGTACTTCTGCCGCTTTCCTACACATCATCATCCTGCCGAGAAAAATTTCAAAATATTCATACATTGTACAAATCTCCTCGTCAATCTGTAAATTCAATGCGATCAGATGCTTCTGCGCATTCACTTTTACAGCCGCACTTGTCACTGCATAATTCACACGATCGTGCTTATCAAAACTTGCTTTTTCTTTATTTCTTACACGATTTCTCCTGACATCTGTCTTATCCGCAAGAATCAACGCAGCTGATATTGCATCGATGGCCTCCCCTGTAGATTCATCATGATTTCCAATCGCTGACATAACAAGGATTCTGTCTCTCAGCGGCATTTTCAACTTTTCCAAGATTGAACATGCCAGAATTGCCCCATATTCCCCATGATTCTTTCGATTGATCACATTCCCAATGTCATGCATAGCCCCTGCAATCTCTGCAAGTTCAATCTCATGTTCTGTATATCCAAATTTTGACAAAATCATCCCTGCACGTTTTGCAACTATTGCACAATGTTTTTCGGAATGATCGGTATACCCAAGAATTCCGAGATTTTCGTTGCCCTTCTCCAAATACGCTTTTACTTCCTCATTTTGTAATATCTCTTTGTAATTCAATTCTTTCGCCTTCTCCAATTCCATTTTTCCGTCTGAAAATTTTTCTGCTATTTCTGTCTTTTTTCCGCATTTGCATAAGCAGCCTCATAAAAGCACTCCTGGGAATTCAATTTCTGTACATGAAGATTTCGATCCACATAGATTCCTTTTTCCGTCAGACATTTTCCCTTTTCATCATCCTTCATCATCGTTTCAAACATCCAGTCCAGCTGATTTTTTAATCGTTCATCCAGAACCGGGGCAGCCACCTCCACACGACGAAGCGTATTTCGTGTCATAAAATCTGCTGAAGCAATATACACATTCTCTCTTTCTTTCGTTCCAAATCGATAAATTCGAGAATGTTCCAGGAAACGCCCTACAATACTTATCACAGTTATGTTTTCTGTATACCCTTTGACACCTGGAATCAGACAGCAGATTCCTCTGACAATCATTTCAATCTTTACGCCTGCCTGAGACGCTTCGACTAATTTGCTAATGATCACCTTGTCTGTCAAAGAATTGATTTTAATTCCGATGTATCCTTCTTCTCCATTTTTCACATGTTGAATTTCTTCTTCTATCATATCCAACACTTTATTCTGCAAACATTTTGGTGCTACTAATAAAAGATGGGTTTCTTCCACTGTTTCTCCTCTTAACAGTGCTGCAAACACTTCAGCAGCCTCTTTTCCGATTTCTTGATTTCCTGTAATCAATGACAGATCCGTATACAGCGCAGATGTTTTTTCATTATAATTTCCAGTTCCGATCTGTGTCACATAGGACACTCCTTGCTCTGTTTTTCTGGAAATCAGGCATAATTTTGAATGTACTTTATATCCGTTTAATCCATAAATCACACGACAGCCGGCCTCCTCCAATTTTCTGGAATATTCAATATTATTTTCTTCATCAAAGCGGGCGCGAAGTTCTACCAGTACAACAACTTCTTTTCCATTTTCTGCGGCTTCCACCAGTGCATCTACAATCTGGCTTTTATTTGCCAAACGGTACAACGTCATTTTAATCGATACAACCGACTCATCCTCCGCTGCTTCATATAGCAGATTGATAAAGGATTTCATACTTTCAAACGGATAAGATAAAAGCACATCTTTTTCCAGAATCTGCGGAATCAAAGATTCCTTATCATTCAACTGAGGGGTTGGCCTTGGGGTTCGTCTTGGATAAAACAACTCCCCTGCATTTGTATTTTTCAGATAGCTCTGAATAGCAAAGACAAATGACAGATCCAATGGGACTTCCGACCTAAATACATGTTCCTTTTCCACGTGGATCGTTTTGCATAACGCATGCATCATTTTTTTATTCAGAGTTCCGGTAAATTCCATCCTGACCGGGTTCATCCGCTTTCTCTCTTTTATTAAATTTTCCATCGCATCTCTGTAATCCAGATCCTCGTCATAAATCATCTCTGTGTCAATATCTGCATTTCTTGTGACACGAATCAAAGATTTTTCTTTCACACTATAATTTTTAAAGAATTTCGGAAGAAATTGCAGAATTAATTCTTCTGAAAGCAGAAAGGTTCCCTTTCGAGTTGGAATATCGATCAATCTGCGGAACACATTGTTGCTGCATGGAATGATTGCAGTTCTCGTCTTCCCACCCTTCGACTCCAAAAGAGCAACAGCATAGATATCCTTATTCTTTAAAAAAGGAAAGGGCTGCTGTTTACTTACGATATTCGCTGATAAGTAGGGTGCAATTTCCCTGTCAAAATATTCCTCCAGAATTTTTCCTTCTTCTGCAGACAGCTTATTAAAATTGATCAAACGAATTCCTTTCGGCTCCAGTTCCCCCATCAATTGTTCATAAATAACCGTCTTTTTCTCCTCTAGCTCTCGTGTTGCCCTTATAATTGCTTTCACTTGCTCTTCACTTGTCATATTGGTTTTATTCTCACGAACAACTTCTGATACATCCATTTGATCCATCAGCGTTCCTACTCGAACTCGATAGAATTCGTCTAAATTTGACTGGTATATCGATACAAAAGTCAACCTCTCTGCAAGTGGGACTTTCGGATTTCCCGCCTCATTCAATACTCTCTCATTAAACTTCAACCAGGACAATTCCCGATTCATCATATATGGACTTTTCTTTATTTTTTTCTCTGCTTCTTTCATCTAAACAGTTCCTTTCTATGTTTTTTACTCGCTTTTCTTCTACAAACGGCGGATAGCATCCGTTGCCAACACGGATCTTTCACATTCTTCCGGCAACAAAGTAACCTGCCAGCATAACGGACTTCCCTTCATATGCTCTGCAGCATAACTCAATCCATTGGTTCTTTCATCCAAATAAGGTCTGTCTATCTGATTTGGATCTCCCAATAAAATTATTTTTGTTTCTTTTCCGGCACGCGTAATAATTCCCTTAATCTGTGCCGGTGTCATATTTTGCGCTTCGTCTATGATCAAATATGTTTTCATGATGGATCTTCCTCTGATAAAGGTCAGAGCCTCTGTCTGGATGATTCCTCTGTCAAAAATTTCCTGTATTTTATCATTCAATTCCTGCTCATTTGAATATCGCTCACGATCACTGGAATCTACCAATTGTTCCAGATTATCCATAATCGGACGCATCAAAGGAGAAATCTTTTCCTGCTCATCACCTGGAAGAAATCCAATGTCAGAATCAAATAAAGCATTCGGACGACAGATCAGGATCCTCCGATATTCTCCAGATGGATTGTTTAACAATTTTTCCAGTCCCACTGCCAGTGAATAAAAAGTTTTGCTCGTCCCTGCCATTCCTTTTACAATGACAAGCGGAGCTTTCTCTGCAGACTGCATCAATGCTTCCTGTAAAAAATACTGTCCTACATTCCTTGGACTAACTCCATATGGAGCAGCTTTTCTATAATCAAGCTTTCGGATCATCCCTTTCTCAACCCGCCCCAACTGAGTCTTTTTCGAAGACTGATCCGCTTTTAACAGAATAAATTCGTTTTCAAACAATTCCGGGCAAGTGTGATTCCCGCTCATATCACAGCAATATACACATTCTACCGGAACTCCCTTTTTCTTAAAATCTTTAAACAATTCTTCTGGTACAAACACCTCTCTCCTCCCCAAATACTGCTCCTCATGTACCGCAACCTGCTCTGTCCCAAAGTCCTCTGCCTGAATTCCAAGCAACTGTGCTTTGATACGCAAAAGAATATCTTTTGTCACCAGAATCACCTGTTCTTTCAGATCATTTGACAGCCCTACACAAACTTTCAGAATGCGATTATCAGATTTATGTTCCGGAAGATCCGGAGGCAATTCAACGTTCCGGTAATTTTTTTCTACACGCAGAATCCCTCCCCATTCCATACGCACCCCTTCCAGCAAATTTCCTTTTTCTCTGTGTGCGTCCAAAATCCGAATCACTTTGCGTACATTGGCACCTTTTTCTCCCTCTTCTTTTTTCATGTTATCCAACTCTTCTAACACTGTCATCGGAAGTACCACTGTATTTTCCTCAAAACATTCGACCGCATAGGGTGCCTGAATCAGCACATTTGTATCAAGTACATATGTTTTTTTCATAAAAGACCTCTTCACATCTTTGTTTTTATTCCATCGCACAAACAATCTGCGCAATGTTCTTTTATAGATTACCTCTGCCTCGTATAATCCAATATCACATTTATATAAAATTTGGGTTAAAAGTAAAAAAAGATTTCACTTTTTATGTCTTCAAAAGTGAAATCTGAATACTTCGGCTATCCTTTTTTATTTATTCTTCTGTTTTCTTTTTCTCTCTATACCCTTTTATCCCTCAAAATAAAATCACAAAACCGCTCATCATCAACATACATACTAATTGGTCTTTTGTCTTCTCCGACATAGGGGCATTGTCTATCAGTACCCACATTCAAATCATAAATGTCTCCGACTTCACTGGCCGGTCCCCTTCCAGAACAATTTCAACTGGAAGTTGAAAACTTGCTCTCATTGCAAAACTCTGCATGGATGCCATATAAGCATCCTCTTTCCTCATTCTTCTATTTCTAATTCTTTCACAAAATTTTAACTCCACTTTTTCGATTTGTACAGCAGTAATCACTTTACATCAATAAATCGGTATTGTTATCGACGTTGAATCAGCGAATATTCGAACCGGCTGGTCAAATAATAGTTTTGAAACAACTCAATCGGTACTTCCCGATCTTTCTGAATCCCATACGTAATACCATCAGAATATAGCAGCGGCGTATCTTCTTCTACATTCAAAAATCGGGAGATATTTCCGTATGCAGAGACAGCTTTTAATTTCAAAGAAGTCGTGGTAATCTGAATATGATATTGCTCCTCCAAAACCTGATACAGGGAATTTTGTTCAAAATCATATGTTTCAATCTCTCTGAATAATTGATAAGGCAACACTGTGCTCGTCAGACATAATGGCGATCCGTCCGCAAAATAAATTCGCTCCATAAAAAAAACCGGATCTGCTTTTTTTAATCCGAGTTGTTCTGCCTCTTCCTTCGTACAAACACGAAGTCCGAATGACAATAATTTACGAGATGGTGTCATCCCCTGTCGGATGATTTCTTCCGTATAGCTTGAAATCGAAGTCAATTCCTGAAGTTTTACTTTTTCTTTCACACATGCTCTTTTTCCCTGCATTTTTTCAACATACCCTTGATGATACAGCTCATCAATCGCACGTCGGACTGTTACACGACTTACACCATAACATTCGATTAAATCAGATTCACTGGGAAGCTCTGCTCCTGGAGCAAGTTGGCCTGATTCTATCTGTGCAATCAGTTCTGCTTCTATCTGTGCATATTTTGGTGTTTTTTTCATACAAATTCCTCCTGCCTTGTATCATCATTATACTCCAAAAAGTACAGCTTTTCAAACCACTTATTATAACAAGTTAACAAATTTTCTCCTGATTTTTTGTGGATTTTATGAATTGTATTTTTCATTACTTTAACTTATTATAACAAGTAGAAAGGAGATGTAGTAACATGAAGAATCATATATTAGGTACCTTATATGGAATGGCAATCGGCGATGCGATGGGAATGCCTCCAGAATTGTGGAGTCGAAAACGTTGCCTGGAATATTACGGTAAAATCACAGATTTTTTAGACGGCTGTCCGGAAAATATCATTTCTTATCAATACAAAGCAGGTCAGTTTACTGATGATACAAGCCAGGCATTGACTATTTTAGACAGCCTAATAGAAACAGATTTTATTCCGAATAGTCAAAACATTGCCACACACATTTTAGAATGGGCCGAAAAGGAACATGCTTTTAAAAATAATATTTTAGGTCCAACATCAAAAGTTGCTTTGAAACTCTTCCAGGAAGGAAAAAGCGCCAAGGAATTCTCAGATGAATCCGTATCCAATGGGGCTGCAATGCGGATTGCACCAATTGGGACATTATTTTCCACAACACAAAAAGAAGAGCTATGCCGCTATGTTGCAGCAGTATCCAGTGTAACACATACAAGTGATATTACGCTAGCTGGTGCTTCTATGATCGCGATGGCAGTTGCCTCTGCGCTGGAATACCATGACCGCGAAAAAATGATCGAAGATGCACTTTCTGTAGAAGAATACGCAATGAATCTTGGCGCTTCTACTCCAAGTCCGTCTCTGGGCGCAAGAACAAAACTTGGTATCCTTCTGGCACAAACTTACGCAAATGATGAAACTGCGTTTTTAGAAAATATCTACAATGTCATCGGAGCAGGTGTAAATACTTCGGAATCTGTTCCCGCTGCTTTAGCAATTGCTTATTACAGCTTTGATGTTCGAAAATGCGCGTTACTCTGTGCAAACTTAGGTGGCGATACTGATACGATTGGGGCAATGGCTGCTGCCATTTGCGGTGCAGCTCAGGGACTCTCCGAAATTCCTGAAAAAGATATTGCTTTGATCCAAAAGTCAAATCAGATTGATTTTACAAAATATGCAGATGCAATCATCAAAAAAAGGGGGCAAATCAAATGGGAAAAGGATGTATCGTAATCGGTGCAGCTATGCTAGATATCGTGATGGAAATTGATCGAATTCCAAAATCCGGAACGGATGTCTATGCCAAAGGACAATCCATGATGGTTGGCGGCTGCGCATATAACGTAGCAGACATTTTAAAACATTTCGGTGTAAACTACACATTGTTTGCACCAATCGGAACTGGAATGTATGCAGATTTCATTCGCAAAGAACTAAAAAAGGCCGGACACGAAAGCCCTGTCCACTGCGAAAATTCTGATAACGGATACTGTCTCTGTATGGTAGAAGCAGACGGCGAACGCACATTCTTAACTGTCCCCGGAATCGAATGTCATTTTCAAGAGGAATGGTTTTCTTCCCTTGCTGTAGATTCTTATGACTCTGTTTATGTGAGTGGATATGAATTAGAAGGAGACGGCGGTGATGCCATTTTAAATTTTCTGGAGTCCAATCAAGAATTGACCGTTTATTATGCCCCAGGCCCACGAATCACTTATATTGATCCAAAAAAATTGAAACGTCTGTATGCACTTCATCCAGTCATGCATCTGAATGAATTAGAAGCTTTAACTTCTACAAATACCGACGATATCACTCAGGCAGCAGAAATTCTTTCGAAATCAACTGGAAACACTGTGTTAATCACATTGGGGAAACAAGGGGTACACCTTTTTGAAAATGGAACTCACGCCTTAGTTTCTTCCAAACAGGCAACTGTTGTCGATACGATTGGTGCTGGTGATTCCCACATCGGTTCTGTCATTGCCATGCGAACAATGGGGCACTCTTTTCTGGAAGCAATCTCCACGGCAAATCGGATTGCCGCGAAAGTAGTCAGTGTCAAAGGTCCTATCATTACAACAGAAGAATTTGAAAATGCAAAACAAGATGAAACTTAAAAACCATTCTTAGAAAGGAAACAAATCATGAGTAAAGTAAAAGACTTTTTTAAAGGCTGGAGCAAATTTGAATTATGCTGGCTGGTTTTATCAACCGTTATTATGATTGTACTAAGCATCATCTGGGGCGATAATACACTAGCTCTGATCAGTGGAATCACCGGAATTCTAGGAGTTGTTCTCGCCGCAAAAGGAAAAGTAAGCACTTATTTCTTTGCAACGATCAATGTCGCTATTTACGCTTATCTAACATTTAATAATCACTTATATGGGGAATTCATGTTAAATGCCTTTTACTACATTCCGATGAACTTTATCGGTTTCTATCTTTGGTCGAGGCATAAAGATGAAAAGAGCGGTGAAGTAGAGGGGAAAGCTCTGACGCCAAAACAAATCGTAATTCTTTTGGCTGCCACAGCCGTGATTGTTATCATTTACTGGCAAATTCTGACTCATCTTGGCGGACAACTTGCCTTGATCGATGCCATGTCAACCGTCTTTTCTGTCATTGCCTTGATTATGCAGGTTGCACGTTACGCAGAACAATGGCTGTTATGGATTATTGTAAATATCGTATCCGTCATTATGTGGATTCTCCTGATTGGAAAAGATTCTTCTGCAGTTACCATGGTTGTAATGTGGATTGCTTACTTATTCAACTCCATATATGGATATTACAACTGGAAAAAACTTGCTGCGAAAAACAGCAAACATCATTAACCCCTCTTGTTTTCAGAATTTTTACGAATTTTCCTTCTCCAAAAATACTCCAGTTGCCCAAAAGCAGCCGGAGTATTTTTCAGTCAAACAGACTGTGATTCGATATAAAAATAGTTCAAAATACTGTAACTAGCTTCTTGCAGCTCCATCCACAGATAAAATTTCACCAGTTACATAGCTTGCCATATCACTTGCAAGAAAAAGGAATGCATTTGCAATGTCTTCCGGTTCTCCAACTCTTCCAAGAGGAATCGTTGCGATCAGCGGTTTGATCACAGCTTCCGGAAGTGCCGCAACCATATCTGTTCTTGTAATACCAGGCGCTACTGCATTTACACGGATATTATCACAGCCAAGTTCTCTTGCCAGAGACTTTGTCAATCCATTTACAGCAAATTTCGATGCAGGATATCCACATCCGGATGGTTGCCCATAAATACTCACCATAGAGCTTGTATTCAAGATTACGCCTCCGCCCTGCTCTTTCATAATCTTTGCCGCTGCCTGAGAACAATTGAATACTGCTGTAACATTCAGATCCACAATTTTCTGGAATTCTTCTGGCTGATAATTATAAAACGATGTGCTCTGAGAGATTCCCGCATTATTTACAAGAATATCAACAGCTCCAAATTCTTCTTTTACCTGATTTATCATCGCTGTTACCTGTGCTGTATCTTTCAAACTTGGATATTTTCCACTTATCTTCGCATCTGGATATAACTCTTTCAACTGCTCCAATGCTTGATCAACCGTTTCCTGACGTGACCCCCATAGAGAAACAGCCGCACCGTTTTCAATAAATTTCTTTACAACTGCAAAACCAATTCCACGAGTCCCTCCCGTAACAATTGCTACTTTATTTTTTAACATCATAAACATCCTTTCTCTTTAATATAGAAATAGTAATTATTATTGTTTTATGTTACTATTCTTTTTTGGTTCTGTCAATAATATCAAGAGATTTTCTGTGTGTAATCAAAAGAAATATCAACAAATATCCTCGTTTTTTTCATAAATCGCTTTTCATATGCAGATGCTGCAGTATCAAGGATCCACTGGAGGTCCTTCATCCCCCATTCTCTCCTTCTGCAAATACCATAACGGACAATATTGATAAAATCACCTTTTATAAGACACCGTAAAAATAATTTGCACCTGAAAAAGCGGTTGTATGAATAATCCGGGGTGAAATCCATCACCTGTCCGGCGTATGGAAATCAATATTCCGCTTTTTTGCATTTGCGACCGGCGGAGAGCGCAAAATGCAACCCGATTATCTTGCATTTAACAGTATGTCATTCAGCAATGGGGCTAATCGTGATACTGAACTACAAGTTATTGTATATCAATACTGGAATGCTGATGAAGTGGTAGCGGAAATCGAAGCAGAGCATAATCAAATCAACGGAACTCCCACCACCCTTACAATCAATCTACACCGTTCTAAATGGTCTTTTCATAATGGATATGAACCATTTTATAGCACCACTATCAATTATGACTAAAAAGAAAAAGCAGACAGTTAATCAAAAAACTGTCTGCTACAAACTAGGATTTTCTAGTTTATTACTGTTCAGTAATTTTCTTTGTATAAAACAGACAAGTTAAAGGGACTTGCCTTTTATCCAAGTCAAGCACAACTTGTCGTTCTTCTGAACGTTCAAAACCTCTATGCTCATAAAATTGATAAGTGCAAGCATTATCTGTGTATAAATAAATAAGTTTTCCGCTTTCATCTTTTTCAAATGCAGACAATAATGCTGTTCCAACACCTTTAATTTTGCAATCAGGGTCCGCGGCAAGAAAAATTATCTCTCCATCAGGTTTATTCTTTTGACAAAAAGACTTATACATATCTTTATTCGCTTCATCATATTCTTCAACACCTTTTCCCGCCACAAGATGCTGAAGCCAATCAAATATCTTCACATAAATCGCTTTTGACACGCTGTAATAACGTTTTGGCTCATTCTTTATTTCTGCAAGTAAAACACCCACAAAAATATCATCTGCATAAGCACCATAAACTTTTGTTGCACGATTTAGTTCCATATACCAGAAATATTTTGCATACAAATCTAAAATAACTTTGCTATCCATATACCAATCCAAATGCATTCCCTGAATTGCAAATTTCTGAGCTTTTTTGTAATCTTGTTTGCAAACTTCTTTTATCTCAATCAATAGCTTCACTCCTACAACTTCTCATTTGTATATTTCTTTTATATTACCATATTCTTTAACATCTAACGCCAGTTATTTTCAAAAAAGAGGGTATATCACTTCCGCAATACACCCTCAACATTCACAGCGTTCCCTTTCTATTTTAAACAACAAGCAAATTCCTCGTTAAGAGGTTGGGTAATTTTCTTTACCCAATACTCTACCCAATCTGTACCCAAAATAGCACGATATTTTATGAGATTTTACAGTAGTTTATAACACTTGTCAAAATAGCTAGAAACCGCTTAAATACGCTATTTAATTCGCTTTTTATCAGTCCAACGATTGATAAATTAGTTTCCCATCTGAGCTGCAACTTCTGCTGCAAAGTCTTCCTGTTTCTTTTCGATTCCTTCACCTGTCTCAAAACGAACAAATCTCTTAACAGTTACGTTTGCATTGTTTTCTTTTGCAACTTTTTCTACATATTTAGCAACTGTAAGGTCGCTGTCCTGAACATATGCCTGATCTAACAGACAGATTTCTTTTAATTCTTTGTTCAGACGTCCGATGATCATTTTTTCAATGATGTTTTCCGGTTTTTCCGGATTCTCTTTCTTAGCTGCTGCAAGAAGGATTTCTTTCTCGTGATCCATGTATTCCTGAGAAACTTCTGCACGAGATGTATATTTTGGAGACATAGCTGCTACCTGCATAGCTACGTTCTTTAAGCATTTTTTGATTTCATCGTTTACTACGTCTGCCTCTGCTTCGATCAGAACACCGATACGTCCGCCGCCGTGGATATAATCTACAACACATCCGTCTGTTACGATCTTTTCAAATCTTCTGATGTTCAGGTTTTCTCCGATTACTGCTACTTTTTCAACAAGAGCATCTTTTACAGTCTTTGTTGTATCAGCTGCCCAAGCTTCTGCCATGAATGCATCCATATCTGCTGCATCAGAATCTGCAACCTGATTCACAACTGCATCTACAAATCCCTGGAACTCTTCGTTCTTAGCTACGAAGTCTGTCTCAGAGTTTACTTCTACAATTGCTGCTACTTTGTCGTCTTTAACAACAGCTTTTACGATACCTTCTGCCGCAATTCTTCCAGCTTTTTTCTCAGCTTTTGCCTGTCCGTTCTTTCTTAAGAACTCGATTGCTGCATCCATATCTCCGTTTGTTTCATTCAGAGCTTTTTTGCAGTCCATCATTCCTGCACCTGTCATCTCTCTTAACTCTTTTACCATGCTTGCTGTGATTGCCATGATTTTTTCCTCCATGAATTGAAATAGTTTACCAAAAATGCTCCAACCTGATGTTCAGGCTGAAGCATTTACGTTCATAATTATTCTGCTTCTACAGTCTCTTCAGCTACTGCTTCTTCAGCTTCCTCATAATATGCATCTTCTGCTGCTCCCTGATTTGCTTCGATAACAGCATCAGCCATTTTGGAAACGATTAATTTTACTGCTCTGATCGCATCATCGTTACCTGGGATTACGTAATCCAGTTCTTCCGGATCACAGTTTGTATCACAGATTCCGATCAGCGGAATTCCCAGAGTGTGTGCTTCCTGTACACAGATTCTTTCTTTTTTAGGATCTACGATGAAGATCGCATCCGGAATCTTTTTCATTTCTTTGATTCCGCCAAGGTTCTTCTCCAGTTTTTCCCACTCTTTTTTCAGCTCGATTACTTCTTTTTTAGGAAGTACATCAAATGTTCCGTCTTCTGCCATTCTCTCGATGTCTTTCAGACGTGCGATACGGCTCTGGATTGTCTTGAAGTTTGTCAGCATTCCACCTAACCATCTCTCGTTTACGTAGAACATTCCACAACGCTCTGCTTCTGTTTTGATTGCATCCTGAGCCTGTTTCTTTGTTCCTACGAAAAGGATTGTGCCGCCTTCTGCTGCAATATCAGAAACTGCTTTGTAAGCATCGTCAACCATTCCTACAGATTTCTGCAGGTCGATGATGTAAATACCATTTCTCTCTGTGTAGATATATGGAGCCATTTTAGGGTTCCATCTTCTTGTCTGATGTCCGAAATGAACACCTGCTTCTAAAAGTTGTTTCATTGAAATAACGCTCATGTTTTTTCCTCCAAATTGGTTTTTTACTTCCGTATACTTTCTTTACACTGAGACCGGCTTGTCTTATCGTCAAACTTAGGCACCTTCAGTGATACCACGCATACGTGTTTTTTCGCAACGCTAGTAGTATATCATAGAAAATACTGGATTGCAAGGACTTTCTATGGTATGCTGATGGAAAAGAAAAAGAAAGGATGTACTCTATGAAATTTACATTTGCACACAACAATTTAAATGTACTGGATCTGGATAAATCTCTTGCATTTTACAAAGAAGCTCTGGATCTGACGGAAGTTCGCAGAAAAGACGCTGAGGATGGAAGCTTTACCCTGGTCTACCTTGGAGACGGAACTACTCCACATCTTTTAGAGCTGACCTGGCTGCGCGATATGGATCGCCCTTACAACCTGGGAGACAATGAGATCCATCTTGCGTTTGAAGTGGATGATTTCGATGCAGCTCACAACAAGCACAAAGAAATGGGATGTATCTGCTACGAAAATCCGGGAATGGGAATTTACTTCATCTCTGATCCGGATGGATACTGGCTTGAAATTGTTCCCCAAAAACTGATCTAAGAATCTTAAAGCCCTGATGACACGATGACCATCAGGGCTTTTCTTTTGTACTTTGTATATGAATTTTTCTTTAGTAACGAACGTAGATCATACCGCTCTGAACCGGTCCTACAATAACACCGATTCCATAATCTGCTGCATGGATCATCTGGCCACCGCCGATATAAATACCGCAATGGTTTTCATTTACAGCTACATCTCCCGGCTGAGGATTACTTACCTGTGTCCATGTTAGGAATGTATAGGTTGTCCCAAGACGGCTGTAAGCTCCTGTCAAACAATAAGATACGAATCCAGAACAGTCGAATGCTCCCGGACTGCAGGCTCCCCATACGTACTCCGCTTTTCCTACCCAGCTGTATGCACGATCTACAATGGCATTTCCTGTAGATGGATTGTAATTTGGTTCCGGTGTCGGTGTCGGTGTCGGAGTTGGTGTCGGATCCGGAGTTGGTGTCGGTGTCGGTGTCGGATCCGGAGTTGGTGTCGGCTCTGGTGCCGGCGTTACAGTTCCACCGCTATTATCTCCACCGCCTGACGGTGTATTGGTATTTTCATTATTTACCGTGTTGTTCTTTTCCTGTTCCTTTTTCGCAGCTTCTACTGCCGCTCTTGCAGCTTCCTGAATCATTGCATCCAAGTTAGACACTTCTGCTCTCTTGGACTCAATCGTACTTGACAGCTCTGCTGTCTGTGTCTTGTACTCCTCATCCAGATTCTGCAATTTTGTCATATCTGATTCCAGAGATGTCTTCAGATCTTCTACTTCCTGAACTGTCTCTGCATATTCCCGCAACTTATCACGGTCATATGTATGTACTTTCTCCACATATTCCGTCTGAGTAAGCATCTCTGAGATACTTCCGGAAGCTACAATACGTTCTAATGCTGAAGTATCGCCTTCCTCATACATGTATTTAATACGAAGCTTCATATCTTCATACTGCTGCTGCTTTTTCTCTTCTGCTACAGCCAGGTCTTCCTGAGCCTTGGTAATCTCCTGCCCTTTGTTGATCAGCTGTGTTTCCAGATCATTTGTCTTTGTAAACAATTCATTCAGCTGTGCCTGAAGACCGTTCACTTCATTCTGAGCTGATTCTTTCTGATTCTGAAGACTTGTTGTATCATCTGGTGCCGCCATAACAGGTGTAACTATCATGGAACACGTTAATGCTGCCGCAAGCAGTACACTTCGTACTTTTTTCATTTTCATACTTTCACCTATCCTTAATATTCTTATTTATGTCCCCACATATTCTACATAATACCTGATTTTCCGCACTTTTTCAATACAGTTTGTGGTATTTTGAAAGGATTGTGTGGTATTATCGCCAAGTTTAATCATACAATAAGAATTATATTCGATACGTGATGAAAAAGCAATAACTTTTTAATATTTTTGTAATATTTTTCCTTTTTAATCTGCCTTACTGCCGGTTTTCTCATAAACAGCTTCAAAATCCATATCGCCTTTCGCCTGCACTGTCCCGATATTTTCTTTTGTATATATGGTGTTTTCCGACTGGCCGACAGCTCTCCAGCCTTTCACTTTCTCATCTCCACTTTCATTTTCAACCGGCAGTATTTCCTTTGGCAGCAAAATCCCCTCCGGAACTACCACCTGCTTTACAATACGTTTTTCCTCGCCTTTATTATCTTTGTATGATTTCCAGAATGATATCTTAGAGAAAACCTCTTCTTTTCCTTCTACATCATCCAATATCACAGTTTTTCTGGCAACTGCCTTTCCCGTTCCCCATATCTGTCGATAATATTCCGTCACCCGCACATCCAGCAAACCTTTCTGCGCATCTGCTGTCAGTATCTCTACTTCAAATGTCGATTTGCTGGTTGTTCGCATGAGCATATTCTGAATAAAATCTGCTGCCAGCTCTTTTCCTTCCACCTCTTTCCCGATCGAATATGTCGGATTCACTGTCAGAATCTCCATCGATTCTTCCATTGCTGCTCCCAGAATACTGTCCAGCTCATTCTGATGCATCGTCTTTGTCTCCGCCGTATAAATCGATGCTCCTGCAAAAATCAGCATAATTAAAATAAAAAATCCCATCACTGCATGTCTCATCCGTTCCTGGCATACTCTCCTTTCCCCTTTTTTTCTATTTTGCATATCCTGTGATCTGATGCTCCAAAAGCATATTCAAAAGTGGAATCGTGTACCGGTATGCCAATGTCACTTTTGCATATTTGCTTCCTGCCGCACTGGTCACAACCTGAATATCCAGATTTTCATATCCGTTTTCCAGCGCTTTCTTTTTACATTTCTCCAGAACCTCTGCATTATAATCACTCGCTTCAATCTCTGTTACAACTGTAGAATGATAAGCCTGTGCCTTCTGTGTATTCAACGATGCGCTGATATAGGCAGTACTCAGCACTGCCATGAAGGCAATCAGTACAACTCCCACCATTGTTTCGATCGCACCTTTCATTTTTCTTTTCCTTTCAACCGCACTTTAATCTACTGTAACCCGACATACCTTTGTTACTTTTCTAATATAAGCCCCCTGATAGTTTTCCTCTGCCTGATAAGTAATCTCATAAACACCTCTCTGCGCTGTCCAAAACGCCTCTGGATTTAGTTCCTTTTCCAGCTGACTTCCATCTGGAGCGATCAGTTTTATCACGCTGACCGGAAGCTCTCTTCCATCCGCGTCCACAGCCCTGGCACTGATTTCTTTTCCATGAAGAAGGTCATATCTTCTTTGATACTTCAGTTTACTGACAGATACCGTCAAGACCGGATCCGGTCTCGGTTTCAACTGTACAAGAAAATCGGAATTATCGGTTGCTTTTAAAAATGATTTTGGCTCTGCCTTTGAAAGCGCGCCCAGATATCCACGATCAGTACGATTCCAAACAAATGCAAATAATACGGCCAGGATAATTGCCATTGCTGCGATTTTTCCATATTCTCCGATCCAGCTCTTCACATCTGCCCTCCTGACATTTTTATCCCTATCCCGTCAAAAAACAGCTCTGCCAGCCTATGCAGCTGACCTCCTGAAGCAAGCAGCGAATACAAAAGTCCAAGCAGCATGATTCCCAGCATACACGTCACGATCACACCGCCATACTCTTCCATAAATTCTTTCATTCCGCTATTCTCCTTCTCAAACAGAACTTACCTGTATTAAAATCTTCCATAAACCGGACATGACCGCATATCCGATGATTGAAATTACGATGATCGAACCGTATTCTTCCAAAAATTCTTTCATGATATCGCCCTCTTTTCTCTCAAACCTTCTAAATTGTATTTACAACAGACAAAATCCCCAAAATGACCAGTACCAGATCTGCGAGCATTTTTACGACTCCCGTGATCATTGGAAGCAGTACAAGAAACCCAACACCTGCCATCATATCTTCTTCCTTCAAACGCTCTGCCCGATCCATCATAACGGTATTTCTCTGTACCAGCGCATCAATCTGCCCTCCCATATCTCCAATTCCAAATTCTGCCATGGAATACAAGATCTTCATTGCAGAAAGCACATCCGGAATCTGGAACTCTCTCATAAAGCGGAGATAAGGCTGAAGTGCATTCGGCTGCTGTTCGATTTCTTCTACCAGTCGCGTTAAATCCTGTTTTAAGATAAACGGTGCGTCCGGTATTGTCTTCTTTAAAGATACATGCACATTATCCGTCTGAAGCTGCAGGGACAGATTCATCAGCCATTCCGGAAATTGTTTTTCCACCTCACGTAATACACGTTTTCTGGCATGTTTATATTTTCGCTTCTCCTGCGTCAACATCCAGATTGCTGCTGCACCCGCCGCACCTGCTGCTGTCATCCCCACAGTATTCCCCAGTAAGATCGCCGTCACACCGAAGATACATCCAATGATACTATATTTAAGCCTTTCCTTTTCCCGGTTTCCCTTCACAACATACTTATATTTTTCCCGAATTTCCGCTTCATCGACATCTTCATCTGATAAGATCAAACTGCCGGAAAGTTTTTTCTGCGCTGCATACCAGATCAGCATATTGAGAATCACCACTCCTGTCGTAACCGCCTGAGAAATTGGATTCTGTGTGATATCAAACTCTTTGGGCAGCATCAGAATACTCATGGCACAGATCAGAAAAGAGAGTCCGATCCCGATCGTTACCTTGACCTTGATATTCTTTTTTTCTTTCTGCAGACCATAAATCCTCTCAATCCACATTTTTCTGTCATTCAGCAAAATCTCAATTGCTGCATCCGGGCTTCCTCCCGACTGCTCTACCTGCATCAAAAAATCATGGATCTTATACAATCTTTTACATCCATACTCTTTTTCAATTTCTGAAAACGCCTCCTGATAAATGTTTCCCTCACTTTGTGCGGACTGGATATGCTCTACTGCATATTCGATTCCATTGTATAAACGGCTCTCTCCCTGACGGAACAATAATTTTGTATCTTCCAACGCCGTTAAAATCTTTGCCCTGCGTTTAAACGAATATAAAAGCTGTTCCATATAGGCAGTCAGATCTTCAAACTTCTTTTCTTCATACAGATTTTTATAATTCATTAAAAATACCGTTGGCACAAATATCGATGCCGCTGCCATTACAATCACTGAAAAGAAAATCTGCAGTTGAAAAAGATAGGCAAATCCTGCAATTCCCAGATAGACCGCCAACAGATATTTCACATAGGACGAAGCACTGAATGTGTATCCACACCGCTGAATCTCCAGATTCAGCAGTTTCGGATTCCAATAGTGAAACATGTGCCTTTTTCGCCTTTTCTTTTTTTGTTTTACCTGCACACCATTTTCCCCTCACTTTCTCCCAAAAAGGGGGATCTTATTCCTGCCCATTGAAATTTTTTTCTAATATTCTCAGAAATTTCTCTGGACACTACTTTTCCATTTTCCACGATCAGATACTTTCGGTTTTCTTCTCCGATTCTGTCAAACAGGCAGATCTGATCGACAAACCGAAAGACCTTTCCATTTCCGGTTGCCTTTTTGCAGAGCAATATTCCTACATTCAAAAAACTATAGATGTCATTTTCCATTCTGGATGCCGCATAAGAATCCTGCATCATATTCTGAATCCGGTCAGGGATCTTCCTCGTATCATCTGTGTGAAGTGTCGTCAGTCCGTGAAGACCTGTCGAAAAGCATTCTAAAAGATACTTCACTTCTGTAGAACGCGCTTCTGACAGAAGCACCCATTGCGGATTTTGCCGAAGTGCAGATTTGATTGCTTTCGTATAGGAGAAAAATTCTTCATCTACTTTCAGTTCCACACAGTTTGCCCCCGGATTAATATCCCGATAATGAATCTCAAGATTATCTTCAATGGTCATCACCTTTTCGTGCTTCGGTATAAATTGTGTTAAAAATTTCAGCAATTCTGTTTTTCCTGCTCCCGGACACCCGCAAAAGACCATATTCAATTTTGCTTCCATACAATTTCTCAGAAACAGAAGCACCTCTCTGGAACAGTATCCATCGGCCAGCATTTTTTCTTCTGTCATACGCATAACCGCCGGTGTTTTTCGAATAGAGATGGAATACCCTGTATTTGTCACGCTTGGATGAATGATCGAAATCCTGAGAGTGTCGGTCTCTGCTTCCAGAACATTATTAAATTTATTGATCTGTTCACTCACGATATTAGAAATCAGAACGCTAAACCGGCCTGCGAACTCCGGTGTCAGATTCACCGGAGCTTTTCGAATCCCATATTTTAAATGTTCGATCCACACATCAGTCCCGTTATAATTGATGTCTGTAACCTGCTGATCTTTTACATATGGGAGCAGCGGTCCGAAGCACTCCTCTTTCAAATCCCATGCTTCCCTGGATATTTTCATTAGCTGACTCCATTTGCATCTGCAAGTGCGTTCGTCAATTTCTGTACTGCTTCCATAATTCCGCTTTTAATGCTGTCTCCGATTGGTGATGCTGCTACTACAATGATCATGATGACGATTGCTGCTACTACGATTACTCCATATTCTTCCATAAATGCTTTCATACTTTTCTACTCCTTTTGATTCTTTTTCATGATTTTGTTTACTTTTTACCGGATTTTTATAGAATTTCAGCCTTTTTCATCTTTTTCTCTTCTCATCAGACTTCCTCCTTTCTTTTTCTGCACATATATTGCCGATTTTATATTGTTGTATTATTTAAACTTTGAAAGTTTAAATCGATAATTATTTTCTGCATTCCGGAAATCTGTAAGATCGTAAGATAAAAATAGAAATGATTTTCTCAGACAGGAATATCAGAACTGAGCCTGTATCTTCTACAGACTATTGCCATATATGATTCATTATAAAACACTTAAAATAACTGAAATCTGTTAGAAATTAACACTTGATTTCTTGACTGGATCTCATTACGATCCATGGAACTTATAACCTCTGCCGGAAGAACTTCCGTCGATTAAGTTATGTATGAATTATACGTCTCTGACTCCTGAAAGTCAATGTATAAATTCTTAAATATTAATAAACAAAAAAATTACGATTCACCCCCACCGGCGTAAACCGTAATCTTTTTCCTAAAAGCTTTATTCAACAGGCGGTACTTCCTGCTTCTTCATCCCCCTCAAAAGCACATACATAGAAGAACCGACAAAGGCGCTGACTATAACCGCCCCTCCAAGACGCATGATATCACCTTGGATCCAGGCTCCCAGTGCACTGTCTGTCAGAAGAATTCCCATCACATTTACTGTAATATGAAGCAGGATCGGCACCTTGATCGTCCCACAAATCTCATAGGAATAGGCAAGCACCATTCCCATCGCTCCGACATAGAGGATTTGCAGCAGATTCCCGTTCATCAATCCGAAAATCAAAGACGAAAGCAGCGCCGCACTAAAGAATGTGCTCTTTTCACGGAATCTTTTAAAAACAAGCCCCCTGAACATCAACTCTTCCGCAACCGGCACGATGATCCCCATACAAATCAACTGCACGACCACATTCGTCTGCATATCCACATCGCTGTACGCTAAGGAGGACAACGCCAGGGCAGACAACATCATCAGACAATTTAATCCGATACAAAATGCACTTCCCAGTCCGAAAACGACCAGATACTTCTTGACTCCCGGAACTTTCACTGACTGTTTATGAAGTATTCGTTCCTTCTTCCGGTCTTTCAAAAACAGCGGTACCGTCAAAAACAACGTACAAAGCGCACTGAACGCAAGAATCGGCATAATATATTTACCCACAATCTCGTACATTCCCTGCACACTGCTCATAATCGCCTCGGTCATCTCTTCTGTCGTAGTGCTCTTTTCCAGTGCGTCATAATCCATAACCTGACCGATATGCGGAATCATTACTGCAAGCTCTGCCACTAACTGGGCAACAAACTGAATCACCCAATACAATAAGAGCGGACCACATACATGCCAGAATTTCACCGGTTCTGAATTTCTATCCATTCATTTCCCTCGCTTTCTCCTGTATCCATGCCCTCATCTCACTCTCATTTCCCTGCACACTGCCCTGAACCATCTCCGGTTTTCCGCCGCCTCTGCCATGAAATGTCTCATTCAGTTCTTTTGCAAGCGGTCTCATATCCAATATCCTGCTTCCGATCACATAACGGAAACCATGCTCCTCATCTCCGCCAAATGCTGCACAGATCCGTTTGCCATGATCCAGAACAAGATTCATCAGAATCCTCAGCTCTTCTCCCTCCAGATCATCCGCAAACACAATCACATCCTCCGATTGCCCGGCCAGCCTTTCTGCACGAATGGCAAGCATGTCTCGCTTTAACTGCGCATATCTTTGCTTCCATTCTGTACAGTCATTTTTTAATTTTTCTACCCCCTGCGCCACGTCTTCTTCTTTCACACACAGAGCAGAAGAAATACACCCTGTACTCTCTGCTTTCCTGCGGTAATCCTCCAACGCACGGAATCCACAGAGCATGGTCACACGGACGCCGCCTTTATAACGCTGCACTCCCGTCAGACGGATCTGCCCGATCTCCCCTGTTTGTTTCACATGCGGCGCACAGCACGCACACACATCATATTCCGGGATCGTCACGATCCGTACCTGACCTTCAATCTCAATCTTACTGCGGTATACAAGCGTCTGGAGTGCTTTCTGATCCGGATAGGTCACTTCCACTTCCAGATTTCGCACCACTGCCCGATTGGCTTCCCATTCAATCTCGCGAATCTCCGCTTTGGTAATCTCTCCGTTGAAATCCATCGTGCAGTCTTCACTTCCCAGATGGAATCCCACATTCTGATACCCAAACCTTTTATGAACCAACCCGGAAACGATATGCTCTCCGGTATGCTGCTGCATCTTCATAAAACGAAGATCCCAGTCAATCCTTCCCTCTACACAGTCTCCAACCGAAAGAGGCGCATCTGTCCTGTGAAAAATCACACCATCCTTTTCCTGCACATCCAGCACTCGCGCACTGCCAAGTATCCCTGTATCCGCATACTGTCCTCCCCCTTCCGGAAAAAAGGCAGTCCGATCCAGCACGATCTGCCAGTTTTCTCCATCCGGGACACACTGCTCTACCTGCGCAGAAAATCTCTGCAGATGACTGTCCAGATAAAACAATTTTTCCGTCATATCCTACATCCTCTCCGGCGCTTCAAATCCAAGCAGATCGATACAACTCTCCAGAACCTCTTTTGTCAGTTTCAAAAGCGCGATATAACCTTTCTTCTTCTCTGCGTCTTCCTCTGAAAGGATCTTTGTCTCATGATAGAATTTATTAAATGCGTTGGCCAGATCATAAATATATGCACACAGCTTGTGCGGCGCTGTCTCTTCATAAACTGTCTCGATCACATCATTGAATTTTGCACATTCCAGCATCAGTGCTTTTTCAAATTCACTGGATGCCTCTCTGATCACCAGATCCTCCAGACTGTTTTCTTCCTGGTATTTATTCAGGATCGACTTGATCCGGACAATTGTGTACAGAATGTACGGTCCCGTATTTCCTTCAAAGGAAGTAAAGCGGTCTACATCAAAGACATAATCCTTGGATGCCTGATTGGAAAGATCACCATATTTGATCGCAGCAAGTCCTACCATCTGTGCAGTCTTCTTTGCCTCTTCCTCGGAAACCGTGCGGTTGTCCATAATCTTCTTGTACATCTCTTCGTTGATCTCACGAATCAGATTTTCCAGACGCATCACGCCGCCTTCTCTTGTCTTAAACGGCTTGCCGTCTTTTCCGTTCATTGTACCGAATCCTAAAAATTCCAGTTCTGTCTCCGGTTTTACGATTCCGGTCTTCTTTGCACAGCGGAATACCTGTACAAAGTGAAGCTCCTGACGCTTATCTACCACATAAATCACTTCGTCCGGCTGGTATAGTTCTTCTCTCTCTACCAGTGTCGCCAGATCTGTCGTGTCATACAGTGCAGCCCCGTCTGACTTTAAGATCATACACGGAGGCACTTCTTTTTTGTCTGTCTCTTCCTGTACATCCACTACAAGAGCACCTTCATCATAGTGCGCATATCCTTTTTCTTTGAGCATCTCCACCATATCCGGAATATATTTCTGGGCATCTGCCTCTCCCTTCCAGAGATCGAAAGACACGTTCAGATTTGCATAGTTTTTCTTCAAATCTGCTACAGAAACTGCCATAATGTGATTCCAGATCGCACGGAATCCCGGATGTCCGTTCTGCAGAAGGAACGTCGCCTGCAGTGCTTTTTCACGATACTCTTCATGTTCTTTTGCATAAGCGCTGGCCGTCGGGTAGATTTCCTCAAGCTCTCCGATCGTAAACGGCGCCTCTTTCGGATATTCTCCGGTGAAGTTTTCATCAAAATATGGAAGCTCAGGTTTTCTCTTCTGCAATTCTGTAATGATCAGCCCCATCTGATATCCCCAGTCTCCCAGATGAATATCACCGATCACTTTGTTTCCTTTATAACGCAGGATTCTCTTTACACTCTCTCCGATGATCGCAGAACGCAAATGTCCTACATGCAGCGGTTTTGCCACATTCGGTCCGCCGTAATCCACCATGATCGTCTTTGGTGTCTCCATCTCTTCCACTCCCAGCTTTTCACTCGCTGCCATCTCATTGAGAAATGCCGCTGCAAAGGATGGTTTTACTTTCAGATTGATAAATCCCGGATTCACCGCTTCTGCTATTTCAAAACAGTCTTTTTCCTGCAGTCCTGCCACCACGTCATTTGCGATCATGATCGGCGCCTTTTTGTAAGTTTTTGCTGCTGCCATTGCTCCGTTGCACTGGTATTCACACAGATCCGGACGGTTTGACAAGGTTACTTTCGCAAATGCCGCATCATAACCGGCTGCCTCAAAGGCTTCTTTCATTTCTATTGTAATCAGTTCCAACAATGTTTTCACTTCTGTTCCACTCTCCGTTCTATTTTTCTTTCATTTTGCTATTTTATCATGTATAATGCTTTACGGCAAGCTGTTTGTACACGCATCCGAAAGGATTTATATAATAAGGAAAGAAGAGGATATATGTTATGAAATTAGGATCACATGTGGGCATGAGCGGTAAAGAGATGCTGCTTGGTTCCGCAAAAGAAGCCGTTTCCTACGGCGCAAACACATTTATGTTCTATACAGGAGCTCCGCAGAACACAAGGCGCAAAGAAATCAGCGAACTGAATATTTCACCTGCCTGGGAATATATGAAAGAACATGGCATTGACGAAATCATCGTACATGCTCCCTATATCATCAATCTGGGAAATTCTGTAAAACCTGAAACATTTGAACTTGCAGTCGAATTCCTGGCAAAGGAGATTGAGCGCACTGCCGCCTGCAAAAGCCATACTCTGGTACTTCATCCGGGTTCTCATGTAGGAGCCGGAACTGACGCCGGAATCCGCCAGATCATCAAAGGACTCAACTCTGTCCTGACAGCAGATACTCCCTGTCATATCGCACTGGAAACCATGGCCGGAAAAGGTTCCGAAATCGGCCGCACATTTGAAGAGCTTGCACAGATTTATGACGGCGTTGTATACAATGACAAGCTGAGAGTCTGCTTTGACACCTGCCATACCAGTGACAGCGGATATGATATCATCCACCATTTCGATGATGTGATCGATGAGTTCGACCGCCTGATCGGAAAAGATCAGATTGCCGTCTTTCACATTAATGACAGTAAAAATATTCCGGGAGCCGCAAAAGACCGGCATGCCAATATCGGTTTCGGACATATCGGATTTGACGCGATACACCATATCGTACACCACAAAGATTTTATGGATATCCCGAAAATTCTGGAAACACCGTACATTCCATCGGCTGTCAAAGAGAAGAAATCCTATGCGCCTTACAAATATGAGATTCGTATGTTAAAGGAAGGGATTTTTCACCCGGAACTGCCTGCCGAAATTCTTGCGGCAAATGAAAAGTAACTTGACAAATCCGCAACTTCATTATACGATTGTATTATATATATAGTACAGTTAGTTTTTCATAGAAAACGAGGTGATCAAATGCCATGGGAATTGGACAATGACCGTCCCATCTATCTACAGTTGATGGAGCGTATTCAGCAGGATATCGTATCCGGTATCTACAAACCCGGTGACAGACTTCCCTCTGTCCGGGATCTCGCCGTAGAAGCTGCCGTGAATCCGAACACAATGCAAAAAGCACTCTCCGAACTGGAACGGAGCGGACTGGTATATTCTCAGCGAACAAGCGGACGTTTTATTACAGAAGATACCCGGCTGCTGGATGAAATGAAGACCAGTCTCGCATCCGAACATATCCTGCAGTTTCTTGAAAAGATGAAACAGCTCGGCTTTCAGAAAGAAGAAACTGCTGCATTGATACAGAAAGCACTCAAGGAGGTAGACCTATGAACCCCATTCTCGAATGCAAGGGGCTGACCCGAAAATTCAATCACTTTTTTGCACTTTCCAATGTTGATCTGACTCTGGAACGTGGAGAGATCATCGGCCTGCTTGGACCAAACGGAAGCGGAAAGACGACTCTGATCAAACTGATCAACGGGCTTCTTTTACCAACTGACGGACAGATCACAGTAAACGGATCAGTTCCCGGTGTAGAGACGAAGAAAATCGTTTCCTATCTTCCGGAGCGCGGATGTCTGGATGAACGCCGCAGGATTTCAGAGCTGATTTCCTATTACAGTGACTTTTACTCCGATTTTGATGTCTCCCGTGCTCATACGATGTTAAAGGATCTGGATATCGATCCTTCGCTTCGTCTGAAAACACTCTCAAAGGGGACAAAAGAAAAAGTCCAGCTCATCCTTGTCATGAGCCGGGATGCACAGCTTTATGTATTAGATGAACCGATCGGCGGTGTAGATCCTGCAGCCAGAGATTATATTCTCCGGACCATCCTGACAAACTACAACGAAGATGCGTCTGTTTTGATCTCTACCCATTTGATCGCAGATGTAGAAAATGTTCTGGATCGGGTTTTATTTCTGCAAAACGGGCAGATTACGCTCAACGCTTCTGTCGATGAGATCCGCAGGGGACACAAAAAATCGGTAGATGCTTTATTCCGGGAGGTATTTCGATGTTAAAAAAATTGATCAAACATGATTTAAAATATGGAGTACGTATGTTTGCAGTCCTGCATATCATTCTGATCATCGGCTGTCTGATGGCACGCTTCCTTGTAATCGATCATCTTGACTTTTCAGCAGATCCTGAAGAATTTGCTCCTGTTATCGCCCTTTTGATCGTCGTGCTCACAATGCTGTTTTCTGCGATTTCCTTTGGATGCTGTATCATGTACGCCGTCCGGTTTTATAAGAACCTGTTTACAGATGAAGGATACATCACCTGGACGCTTCCGGCATCACCGCTGACCCAGTTCTGGGCGAAGATTCTGTCTGCCTCCATCTGGTATGTGCTGGATCTTACAATCTGCTTTGCCGCTGCGTGGTTTTTGATTTCGGGAGACAATATACAGTCTGCTCTGGAAAGGATCAAACCTGACTTTCAGGCTGCACTTGGTATGTCCTTCTCTTCCTTTTGCGGTCTTGTTGCATTTTTTTCATTTGTCGGAATTCTTTCCTGCGTGCTATTTATTTATACAAGTATTGCAATCGGACAGCTGGTTCCCGCACATCGGATCATTGTATCCATTGCTGTATATTTTATTCTGAATCTCATTACTCAGATTATCAGCATAGGAGTATCCATCATCACCAGTGTCTTTCCTGATTATGTTTTTTCTCCTGCACAGACCAGCTTTTCAGAGTATTTCTTTCAGATGCTCCTGATCGGAACCTGTACTACGACAGTACTTGCCATTGCAGGATACTTTATTACTTATCGGATTTTGCAAAGAAAAGTGAATTTGATTTAAAAGAAGGGATTGAAGCACATCCGCCCGGATGCCGCTCAATCCCTTTTACTGATCTCTTTTCGATATAAAAAATACACGTCTGGGCGGAGTCGAACCGCCGCACATGCCTCCGGAGGGCATCGCTCTATCCACTGAGCTACAGACGCATAATCTTTTGTGTCCTTTGAATTTCAACCGAACACTTTATATATCCTAGCACAATTTTACAATCTTGTAAAGAGCATTTCTTTCAAATTTCTCATTCCATCTTTTCTTTTTAAAAGGCCATTTGTATTTTCCCCAATCCTCTTTCATAAAGATATGCATGATCACTGAGCACTTCTTCTGTGTCTACCTGTGTATGATTGATATCCTGTATCATAGCATCCAGTTCCTCTTTTGCAATTTCTCTTGATTTCGGCAAAATGATCACTTCATGGATACTGCTCGGGAGAATATAAAAATCCTCTTTCAAAATTTCACCGATCATCTCAAGAACATGCGGATAAAACATACAGGCTGCCCCCTGGATCTTGCTGGAATTCGTCAGTACATACATCTGACATTCTCTCTGCATGCCGCGGATTGCCTCCACTTCAATTCCGGTTATCCTGCGGATCATATCGGGAAGTGAGCAGAATTCCGCCGGAAGCAGTCTGACAGCACTTCGCATGGCCATTTCATATAATTCCTCTGTTTCAAGATTCCATTGCCTCATATACTCATTTGTGATCTGCATTGTTGCGCTTCCCTCACATTGCCGGTCTAAAATGACATAAAAGGTCAGCGAAAGATCCAGCACATCCAAATGCGGGATTTCTTCCAGTAATTCCCTGTTTTTCTCCGTTTTTATCACTTTGATCCCCAGCTTATTCTTCCATGATTCCAGATTAAAAAAAGAATCCACATCTATGATATTTTTTGCCTTGATCTTTTGATAAAGCTGGCTGATCTCCGACACAATCTGTTCCAGAGTTTCCCCTTTTTGAAACTTCTCATAATATTCCTCCAGATAGATTGTCGGAAACAGATTGGATCCCGTTTCCTGAAGCAACAGTCCAACACGAATCTTCCCATTGTTTTTTACTGCTCTGTGTTCTCTTGCCTGTATCCCGTTTTTCCCCTCCTTTTGATTCATTGTTTCAATTGCTGCGCACACAAATTCTCTATATTCCATACTGTCTCCTTCCTGATTGTGTGCTCATCTTTTTGAGAAATGCGGCACGAATGTGCCTTTGAAATCTGATGTGAACAATATTATGTTTCTTGATTATATCCGACTCTGATGCGAAATACAACGAACTTTATATGAACTATCTATAAAGATTCTATAAATGTTACTGTTCACACCAATCCCCACCTTACCAAAAGAAAAAGACGCCCTGAGGCGTCTCCTTCGTATTAAACACGTGAGAGATATTCTCCTGAACGTGTATCAATCTTCAGTACATCTCCCTGTTCTACGAACAATGGTACCATAACAATTGCTCCTGTCTCTACAGTTGCAGGTTTTGTAGCTCCCTGTGCTGTATCTCCCTTGAATCCAGGCTCTGTCTCTGTAATCGCAAGCTCTACGAACAGAGGTGGCTCTACTGAGAATACGTTTCCATTGTGTGAACAGATCTTTACTACTTCGTTCTCTTTTACAAATTTCAGAGAATCTCCTACAACATCTTCGTTCAGAGCGATCTGATCATATGTCTCTACGTCCATAAAGTTAAACAGATCTCCGTCTCTGTAAAGATACTGCATGTCTTTTCTGTCAATATGTGCTTTCGGGAATTTTTCAGTTGGTCTGAAAGTTTTCTCAACAACACCGCCACTGATGATATTTTTTAATTTTGTTCTAACAAATGCTGCACCTTTTCCAGGTTTTACGTGCTGGAATTCTAAGATCTGATAGATATTTCCGTCAATCTCAACGGTAACACCATTTTTAAAATCTCCTGCTGAAATCATCTGTAATCCTCCTTCAAATGCGCACTTTATGCGCTGCCTTTTCTCGACTGTTTATAATTCTATAATAGATTCTGTCTTTTTTCAACCTTTTTTATCCAGTTTCCGCTTCTTTTTATAAAAATGAAGAACAATTTTCTCCAAATAACGCTTCAAAACGATCTGAATCTCCTCTTTTGGATGGATCGGCTTCACTAAAATACTGTGAATCCCGGTTCTCTTTGCTCCCCATACATCGGTAAACAGCTGATCGCCAACAAACAGGGTGCGCTCCTTTGTTGTCCCCATAATCTTCATTGCCTTCTCATAATTCTTGATTGAAGGCTTGTGAGCATTATAGATATAAGCAGTCTGTATCTCCTGATTAAACATCTCCACACGCGGTTTCTGATTATTTGACAGAAGGCAGGAGGAAAATCCGATTTTGTTTAAACGCGTAAACAGCTTTTTGGCCCTTTCATCTGCCGGTGCTCCGTGTGGTACCAGTGTATTGTCGATATCAAAGATGACTCCCCGGTATCCCTTCTCATACAGCTCTTCAAAAGGAATCACATAAGTGGATGCCAGGTATTCATCCGGAAAAAATTTATCAAACATCTCTACTATCCATCTCCATCAATTTTGTAATCATCTCTTTGCAGATTTCCTGCACATTCTTCTCGTCTGTCTGCACGATCAAATCTGCTGCCGTCTCATATTTCTCCCGGCGCTTTTCCATCAGTTCTGCGATATATTCCACATTCTTATGATTCTTCAGCAGAGGTCTGTCATCATTCTCTTTGACACGTTCCAGAATCGTCTTTGGAGTAGCTGTCAGCAGAACCACATATCCATTTTTTTTCATTTCACTTACATTCTGACTGCGCATTGCAGCACCGCCGCCGCAGGAAATAATCGTCCGACTTGTTTTTTGCAGCTCAATCAGAAGATTCGTCTCAAGATTCCGGAAATACTCTTCTCCGTGCTTTTCAAAAATCTCCGGAATACTCATCCTCTGACGATCCGAGATGAGTTCATCCATTTCCACAATCTCCATGTCAAACCATTCTCCCAGAGTTCTTGCCACCGTCGATTTTCCAGCTCCCATAAATCCGATCAGTACGATATTATAATCACATGATTCCCGAAACTTTTTTATCATCAATTCATTCATATTTTCGCCCTCTGCTCTTTCCCTTTAACTCTTCTGTCCGTTTATTATAACAAGCATTGTTTCAGACCGCAAGAGATATACTTTTTCGTTTCCTTTAATCCGTACCGCCTTTCGCCAGTGCATTCGCCACATCCTCTTTGAAATTCGCCCATGCCTCTTCATTTTCCACAAAGTATTTCGGACAATTTTTTCCGGTCACATCATAGTGGCGGATCACTGTATCCGCAGTCAGACTGTACTTTCTGCAAAGCCATGCGGTCAGCTGCACCATCGACTGATAGGTTTCTTCTGTAAACTTTCCTGTTTCGTCCGGATGACAGCATTCGATCGAAATGGTATCCTTATTCCGCTCGTTGGATGCATATGCCACCTCCCATGTGGGCACACACTGAATGATCTCTCCTTCCAGTCCCACGACAAAATTACTACTTGCTGATGTCTCATGGGTGTCCTTAAGTCCTTCAAAATAATCTCTGTTCTCCTGTGCAGTAGAGCCCGGATTCGCCGTATAATGAATCACGATTCCTGTGATCCCGTCTGACTCGATTCCCGGTCTGGAGTACTCATTGATATCCAGAAGCTGTACATCAATCTCCGGTCTGGACGCATCCACATCCGCCCGCATCTCTCCTTGCTTTTTTGAGATGCATGACCTTAAGATCAGCACTATTGTCAATAACAGCAGCGCTGCCAGTCCGGCTCTTGCATAGAATACTTTCCTGTCACTTCTTCCCCGTCCATATCTTCTTCTTTTTCTTCTGTTGGATCTTATTTTCATCTGAACTCCTGATTTCAAAAATGCCGGAACAGTTTCCTGCTCCGGCACTCCTTCACTTTATTCATCTACACTGTAGTTAGGTGCTTCTTTTGTAATATGAATGTCATGTGGATGACTTTCTTTCAAGGATGCAGCTGAAATCTTAACAAACTGTCCGTTCTCTTTCAGTGCCTCAATATTTGCAGTTCCGCAGTATCCCATTCCTGCACGGAGGCCTCCCATGAGCTGGAATACGGTATCTTCTACTGTTCCTTTGTATGCAACACGTCCTTCCACACCTTCCGGAACTAATTTCTTTGCATCTGCCTGGAAGTAACGATCCTTGCTTCCGTTTTCCATAGCTGCGATAGATCCCATACCACGGTATACTTTGTATTTTCTTCCCTGGTATAATTCAAATGTTCCCGGGCTCTCGTCACATCCGGCAAAGATACTTCCCATCATACAAACATTCGCTCCTGCTGCAATCGCCTTTGTCATATCTCCGGAATACTTGATACCACCGTCTGCGATAACCGGAATTCCGTACTCTTTTGCCACTGCATAGCAGTCCATAACAGCTGTTACCTGTGGTACACCGATACCTGCAACCACACGAGTCGTACAGATTGATCCAGGTCCGATACCAACTTTTACGGCATCCACACCGGCTTCGATCAAGGCTCTTGTCGCCTCCCCTGTAGCAACATTTCCTGCAATGACCGGAAGATTTGGATATTTTTCTTTGACCATACGCACTGTGCGCAGAACATTCTCAGAATGTCCATGTGCAGAGTCCATCACGATCACGTCTACCTTCGCACTCACCAGCGCCTCTACACGCTCCAGACAGTTTGCTGTGATTCCGATCGCCGCTCCGCAGAGAAGTCTTCCCTGACCGTCTTTCGCTGACAGTGGATATTTGATCTGTTTCTCAATGTCTTTGATCGTGATCAGACCTTTTAAATTTCCATCTTTGTCCACGATCGGAAGTTTTTCTTTTCTTGCCTTTGCAAGGATCTTCTTTGCATCTTCCAGTGTGATTCCTTCCGGTGCTGTGATCAGCCCTTCTGAAGTCATGGATTCTTTTATTTTCTTAGAGAAATCTTCCTCAAATTTCAAATCACGGTTTGTAATAATTCCAACCAGCTTTTTCCCTTCTGTGATCGGCACTCCGGAAATTCTGAATTTTGCCATCAGATCATTGGCGTCCGCCAGTGTATGATCCGGAGAAAGAGAAAACGGATCTGTGATAACCCCATTCTCTGATCTCTTTACTTTGTCTACCTCTTCTGCCTGCTGCTCGATCGTCATGTTTTTATGAATGATACCGATTCCTCCCTGACGTGCCATGGCGATCGCCATGCGGTGCTCAGTAACTGTATCCATACCAGCACTCATCATCGGAATGTTCAGTTTAATCGTCTTTGTCAGATATGTGGATAAGTCCACCTGATTTGGAATGACCTGTGAATATGCCGGTACTAACAGGACATCGTCAAATGTAATACCTTCTCCGATTATTTTTCCCATGATTTATTTCCTCTCTTTCTCTAATATGTATGTCCATAGATTATCTGTTATGGTACAAAAATTCCCACCACTTGTCAAGCCTATTCCCACTTACAATTTATTTTTATCCTGATTTATTTTAACTCCCATTATTAAGCAATACTTATAGATAATGTCTCATTCATAATTTTTACATAATTTCTCAGTTTTTCTATAATTCTTTTGTCTATTACTGCCGAAATCCCGAAAATAAAAAAAGAGCCCCGGGTATCTGTATCAAAACAGATATCCGGGAAACCTCTTATCATTACATCATTCCCATTCCGCCAGGTGCTGCCGGCATTGCCGGTGTCTCTTCTTTAATCGTAGAAACAACAGATTCTGTTGTCAGCAGAGTAGATGCAACACTGTTTGCATTCTGCAGTGCGCTTCTTGTCACTTTGGCAGGATCCAGAATTCCTTCACTTACCATATCTACATATTCTTCTTTGTAAGCATCAAATCCGACTCCAGGTTCTGATTCTCTTACTTTATTGATGATCACTGCACCTTCCAGACCTGCATTTGTTGCAATATGGAACAATGGAGCCTCCAGAGCTTTCAGGATGATATTCGCACCTGTCTTCTCATCACCTTCCAGAGTCTCTGCAAGTTTTGCAACTTCTTTAGAAGCATGGATATATGCAGATCCACCGCCTGCGATGATACCTTCCTCTACTGCTGCTCTTGTCGCATTGAGTGCATCTTCCATACGCAGTTTTGCTTCTTTCATCTCAGTTTCTGTCGCTGCTCCCACACGAATCACTGCAACACCGCCTGCCAGTTTTGCAAGTCTTTCCTGTAATTTTTCTCTGTCAAATTCAGATGTTGTCTCCTCGATCTGTTTTTTGATCTGAGCCACTCTGTCTTCGATTGCTTTCTTATCTCCGCATCCGTCAACAATGACTGTGTTCTCTTTCTGAACTTTTACAGATTTTGCACGTCCGAGCAGGTCCATTGTTGCTTCTTTCAGGTCCATTCCAAGTTCATCGGAAATTACCTGTCCGCCTGTCAGGATTGCAATATCATTGAGCATTTCTTTTCTTCTGTCCCCGTATCCAGGAGCTTTTACTGCAACAACATTAAATGTTCCGCGCAGTTTGTTTACGATCAGAGTTGTAAGAGCTTCTCCTTCAATATCCTCTGCAATGATCAGAAGTCTTGCTCCTGACTGTACGATCTGCTCCAGCAATGGAAGGAGATCCTGAATATTGGAAATCTTCTTGTCTGTGATCAGGATGTACGGATCATCCAGAACTGCTTCCATCTTCTCCATATCTGTCGCCATATATGCAGAAATATATCCGCGGTCAAACTGCATACCTTCTACCAGATCCAGCTCTGTCTGCATTGTCTTGGATTCTTCGATCGTGATAACACCATCTTTGGAAACTTTCTCCATTGCATCTGCAACCATATTTCCAACCGCTTCATCACCGGAAGATACTGCTGCAACTTTTGCGATCTGGTCTTTTCCTGTTACCTGACGGCTCATATTTGCAATTGCTTCCACTGCTGCATCTGTCGCTTTTTTCATACCTTTACGCAGTACGATCGGGTTTGCTCCTGCTGCAAGGTTCTTCATTCCTTCATTTACCATTGCCTGTGCCAGAACAGTCGCTGTTGTTGTTCCGTCTCCGGCTACATCGTTTGTCTTCGCTGCAACTTCACGGATGAGCTGTGCTCCCATATTTTCAAATCCGTCTTCCAGTTCGATTTCTTTTGCGATCGTCACACCGTCATTTGTGATCAATGGTGTTCCGAACGATTTATCCAGAACAACGTTTCTTCCTTTTGGTCCCAAAGTTACTCTTACAGTATCTGCAAGCTGGTTTACACCTTTTTCCAGAGCGGCTCTTGCCTCTGCTCCATATTTAATTTCCTTTGCCATTTTCATTCACACTCCTGTTATACTTCGTCTGTTGACTGTTTCCAAAAAATTGTCTCTTTCTTCTATTTTACAACTGCAAGGATATCATTCTGTTTTACGATAATGTACTCTTCTCCATCCAGCTCTACATCTGTTCCTGCATATTTGGAATAGATTACTTTATCTCCTACAGCTACCTGCATTGTCACTTCTTTCCCGTCTACCATTCCACCAGGTCCGACTGCAATTACCTCTGCTTCCTGTGGTTTTTCTTTTGCCTGACCAGGCAAAACGATTCCTGACTTTGTTGTCTCTTCTGCTTCTAATTGCTTTAATACGATTTTATCGCCTAATGGTACTAATTTCATGGTAAATCCTCCTTATTTTATACGTTATTAGCACTCGTTCATATCGAGTGCTAAACCTCATGAATATAAAATAGCACTCTGTTTTCTATTTGTCAACAGAGATTCAAAAATTTTATATTTAGTTTATTTTCTTTTTACAGGTCCTTTCATATCCGAAATTGTATAGAATCCATTCTCAATATGAAAGACCAAAATTTTCCCGTGTTCACACTGATATCGCTCCTGTACCACGCCCGTGCAGAACAAAAGCTCTGTCCTTGTGGAAATATAGCACTGATACTTTGCATCCAGCGAGATTGCTGTCAGATCGTCCTCCTTTAATTGTAAGTATATGTAATCCTCTTCCATATCATAACGAAAAACCTGACAGTGATGTGTCTCATCATCCAGGATCGCATCTGCCGCGATCACTTTCTCCATCTGAAGATCTACTGCATTGCCTTCATACATGTTCTTTTCCTCCTGCTCTTCTTACCTGTAGTCAGAGAAAGGGCATCAGCTTGCTGATACCCTTTTATCTTCTGTACGATTTTTACAAACGTTCTTTTTTGATCTTTTCCAATTCGGTAAAGACATAGTCATTCAACACCTTAATGTATGTTCCCTTCATTCCGGAGGAACGGGATTCGATCACTCCGGCACTCTCAAATTTTCGAAGTGCATTGACGATCACGGATCTTGTGATTCCTACACGGTCTGCAATCTTGCTTGCCACCAGAATTCCCTCTGTTCCATCCAACTCTTCAAAAATATGAATGATCGCCTCCAGTTCAGAGAATGAAAGTGTGCTGATCGCTGACTGTACGATATGTTCCTTTCTCGTCTCCTCTGCACTCTCCTCATTCACAGACCGGAGCATCTCCAGTCCGACAACTGCTGTCCCATACTCACTTAAGATGATATCATCAATGGAATACAACTCATTCTGCTTATAAATAAAGAGTGTTCCAAGGCGTTCTCCCGCAATATCAATGGGGACGATAATTGCCTGATATCCCTGCACTTTTTCCGATGAAAAACCAAGTGTCTCCAAATTCACATTCTCTTTGGTAGAAAGTACATTGAGCAGACGCTCATTGAGCATCTCATCGATATGCGCTCCCACAGACTCTACGATCAGTTCATTGATTGCATCTACATGCGCACTTTTGCTGACTCCGAGGATCTTTCCTTTTTTACTGACTACCAGGACATTGGAGTTCAGGATCTCTGTGAGGACAGCACAAATATCATTAAACACCACTTTGCTGGAATTATTATTATGCAATAATTTATTTATTTTTCTTGTCTTATCTAATAACTGTACGCTCATCCGTCTCCTCCAGACTCAATTGTATATACAACTCGTTCCTATTCAATAGACACCCTCATGTTATCATACAATTCACGAATTTTCAATGAAATTGTTGCAATTTCCTCTTGTTTTTATTCGAAATCCTTCTAATTTCCCTTCAAATTTCGGACATATCCACACTGCTCGTTTGCGCAGACCAGTTTATTCCCTTTTTCCACCATGTATCCGCCACATTCCGGACATTTTTCTTTGGACGGTTTCTGCCATGACATAAAATCACATTCCGGATTATTTTCACATCCGTAATACTTTCTTCCCTTCTTCGTCTTGCGGATCACAACTTCTTTTCCACAGACCGGGCAGGCAACACCGATCTTCTCCAGGTACGGTTTTGTGTTGCGGCAATCCGGAAATCCCGGACAGGCCAGGAATTTTCCGTGAGGACCGTATTTGATCACCATGTTTCTTCCACACTCTTCACAGATTACATCCGTTACTTCATCCTCGATCTTCACGCTCTCTAATTCTTTCTCCGCAGTTTTCACTGCTTCATCCAGATCCGGATAGAAGTTACTTACGACAACTTTCCACTGCACTTTTCCTTCTTCCACCATATCCAGAAGCCCTTCCATGTTGGCCGTAAAGTTGACATCCACAATACTAGGAAACGACTGCTTCATAATATTGTTGACTACTTCTCCGATCTCTGTGATATACAGATTCTTGGCTTCTTTGGTAATATAACGTCTTCCGAGAATTGTGGAGATTGTTGGTGCATAGGTACTCGGACGTCCGATTCCAAGCTCCTCCAGTGCCTTTACAAGTGTTGCCTCTGTATAGTGTGCCGGAGGCTGTGTGAAATGCTGTTTGGTATCAAACTCTTCTTTCGTCAGTTCCGAATCCATGCTCAATCCGTTGACCAGAACATTGCTCACTTCTTTTTCTTCATCCGCCTCTGTATATACCGTACGGAATCCCTCAAATGCCACTTTAGATGTCGCTACGGTAAACATGTATTCTCCCGCTCCGATCTTCACAGAAGTCGTCTCATATTTTGCAGGCTGCATCCGGCTTGCGGCAAACCGTTTCCAGATCAGCTGATACAGACGGAACTGATCTCTGGAGAGAGACTCTTTCAACGAAGCCGGTGTCATGGAAATGTCCGTCGGTCGGATTGCCTCATGCGCGTCCTGTATCTTCTTCTCAGTCTTTTTATTTGCTTCTCCTGCTGCTGAATACTCTGCGCCGTAATTCTCTGTGATGTACGCTCTCGCCGCTGCATCTGCTTCCTCTGAAATACGGGTAGAATCAGTACGCAGGTACGTGATCACACCGATCGTACCGCTGCCCTTTACGTCAATTCCTTCATACAGCTGCTGTGCAATACGCATCGTCTTCTGTGTACCGAAGTTGAGCACCTTTGCTGCCTCCTGCTGCAAAGTGCTGGTTGTAAACGGAAGCGGCGCTCTTCGGATACGCTCTCCCTTTTTGATATCTTTTACTTCGTATGTTTCTTTTTCCAAAGCCTGTAAAATCTCATCCAGCTCCTCTTTGGAATGGATCGTCATCTTCTTTTTCTCGGTTCCATAGAACTTGGCAGTGAGCGGTCTTTTCTCTCCTTTCACCTTTAAGATTGCATCCAGACTCCAGTATTCTTCCGGAATAAATGCATTGATCTCTTCCTCCCGATCCGCAATGATACGAAGTGCTACAGACTGCACGCGTCCGGCGCTCAATCCCCGTTTTACTTTTGCCCACAAAAGCGGACTGATCCGATATCCTACCATTCTGTCCAGAACACGTCTTGCCTGCTGTGCGTCCACCAGATCCATATCAATATCTCTTGGTGTTTTTAATGACGCCTTGACTGCATTCTTTGTGATCTCGTTGAATGTAATACGGCGCATTTTTTTCTCATCCAATTTCAGCGCTGCTGCAAGATGCCATGAAATTGCCTCTCCTTCACGGTCGGGGTCGGTCGCCAGATATACTTTGTCGGCTTTCTTCGCTTCCTTTCTCAGGTTTGCGAGAATCTCCCCTTTTCCCCGAATGGTAATATATTTGGGCTCAAAGTCATGCTCCACATCGATTCCGAGCTGACTTTTCGGCAAATCTCTGACATGCCCGTTTGATGCCGCTACTGTATAGTTCTTTCCAAGAAATTTTTTGATCGTCTTCACTTTCGCCGGTGACTCCACAATTACCAGATAATGTGCCATTGAAACATTTCCTCCATCCGGCGCCCTCACGCCGTCATTTCACTTTTATATAATAATTTTTTGAGATTTCTCTGATATATCCCTGTAATTCCAAAGACACTAAAAGCTTTAAAACTTCCTCCGGGCGCAGCTTTGTTTCTTCTGTCAGCTGCCCCACGCTCTTTGGATACAGACCGACACAACTATACACCATATATTCAGGACTTTCAAGCATTTTTTCATTTTTGTCTGATTTTTCACATTCCCCGCTATATGCAATGCCCATCTCATCCAGCAGATTTTCCGGGCTTAAAAGAATTCCGGCCCCCTGAAAGATCAGGCGGTTACACCCTTGACTTAAGCTGCTGTTAACAGGCCCCGGCAGCGCATAGACATCCTTTCCCTGCTCCAGTGCCAGATCTGCCGTGATCAGTGATCCACTCCTCTCTCTTGCCTCCATAACGAGCACAATATCTGACAGCGCGCTGATGATCCGGTTTCGCCTCGGAAAATGCTGCGGAAGCGGCGGTGTGCCGGGCGGGAGTTCTGAAAGGATCCCGCCTTCCTGCTCCAGGATATCCAGATATAATCCCATATGGTTTTTCGGATAACAGACATCTACCCCGCTCCCCAAAACAGCAAAGGTCTTTCCACCTCCCAGCAGAGCACCTCTCTGTCCGATCCCGTCTACGCCGCGCGCAAGTCCGCTGATCACCTGAATTCCACATTCCGCCAGTTTTTTCCCATATTCCAGCGCATATTTTTCTCCATAGGGAGTACAGCTTCTCGCTCCCACAATGGCTGCCGCACGCGCAGTATTATCCGGCAGCTTTCCTTTCACATACAACGCATACGGCGGATCATAGATTTCTTTTAAACGACCTGGATATTCCTTTTCTCCCCACGGGATCACCGAGATTCCTTTTTGTCTCATTGCTTCATAATTTCTGTCCAGCTCCTCTTTCTTTTTCGCCTCCAGCAGCTTCCAAATTTCCTGTTCCTTGAGCAGCTGCATCTTTCTGAGTGCAGTTTCTTCTATATAATAAATGGCTTCTGCTGTCCCTGCTTTTTCTTTTAATTTTATTTTTGTCCGATCCGGAATATTTCGGATTCCGGCAAACCAGTATTCATACTTCATGCGTTCTTCCTCCTATCATTTCCAGTACTTCTTATCCGGCGTCCGATAGCCGATTGCCTCACACAAATGCTGCTTTAGAATTTCCTGACTTCCGTCCAGATCTGCGATCGTTCTCGCCACCTTTAACACTTTATGATAAGTACGTGCTGTAAATCCAAAGGCAGCAAATGCCTGCTTCATCACTTCGTTTTCCGGCTCTCCCAGACGGCAGAATTCTTCTGTCTCCCGGCTGTCCAGTCTTGCATTTACCTTTGTTCCTCCATAACGCATTCTCTGCAGATTTCGCACTTCACATACTCTCTGCCGGATTGCTTCCGAAGATTCCTGTGCTTTCTTCTCCACCAGTGAGTCATATTCCACCCGGGGCGCCTCTACACACAGATCGATTCGATCCAGAAACGGCTGACTGATCCTTCCTAAATAATTCTGAATCTGCACAGGCGTACAGGTACATTTCTGCATATCCGGATAGCATCCGCAGGGACATGGATTCATCGCCGCGATCAAAATAAAATCCGCTGGAAATACATAATTTCCGTGTGTTCTCGCAATCCGCATCTGGTGCTCTTCAAGCGGCTGTCTCAGTACCTCGATCACACTTTTCGAAAACTCCGGCAATTCATCCAAAAACAAAACACCGCCGTGTGCGAGTGTGATCTCTCCCGGCGTCGGGATCATCCCGCCTCCAGCCAGTGCTGCCCTTGTGGCCGTATGGTGTACACTGCGAAAAGGCCGGCTCTGGATCAGCGGTTCTTTCTCATCAAGAAGTCCCATAATACTGTATATTTTTGTAATCTCCATGCTCTCTTCTAATGTCAGAGGCGGCAGAATTCCGGCAATCCGTTCCGCTGCCATGGTCTTTCCGCTTCCCGGGGGGCCGATCAAAAGAAGATTATGTCCGCCTGCCACTGCAATCTCCGCTGCACGCTTGACGGCTGCCTGACCCTGCATTTCAGAAAAATCCGGCTGCGGATTTTTTACCGTCTGCTTTTTGGCTTGATTCCTTGCTTTTTCTTTTTTTCTCTCTCCTGAAAGAATCTTTGTAATCTGCTTAAGATGCTTTACCCCAATGATCTCGATTCCTTTTACAAGTGCGCCTTCCGCCTCATTTGCTTCTGGTACAATGCAGCGTTTCACTCCCGCCTTTTTTGCCTCCAGAACGATCGGCAGAACACCCGGTACTTCCAGCACACTGCCATCCAGTCCCAGTTCTCCTATAAAAAGCGTATGCCTTACCCCCTCTGAAATCTGACATCCCAATGCAATCATCACTGCCACTGCAATGGGAAGATCAAACGACGCTCCTCTCTTTCTTACATTTGCCGGCGCCAGATTGACGATCGTCCGCTTGGCTGGAAATGAAACTCCACTGTTTCTGATTGCTGTGCGCACACGCTCTGCTGCCTCCTTCACTTCAGAAGAAAGGTATCCCACCATATGAAATACCGGAAGCCCGTTGCTGACGTCAGCTTCCACATGAATAAATTCTACCCGCAGCCCGATCACTGCTGCAGATAATACTGAGCAAAAACTCATCACACACTCCTTTTCCAAGAGCCGGTACGTTCAGTCCCCACATAACTGATCTTCTAATAAATTTGTAACTTGAAAACGTTGGCCGATACGGCCTTTTGAATCAATAGATCTTATACTCTCCAGAGCGGATCGCTCCGGGAATGTAGTCTTACTATATCTCTCCTACCCGCTGTTTGTCAACTACTTTTTTCTGCCCGTCCTCTTTTCAAGTGGAAAAGCACAAATCATGCCTTCTTTACATACACTGTTATCAAATGTGCTTTGAGGTGCTGTCTTGAAATCATTTCCAAATCCCCTCACCCCTTCCGAAGAAAAAGAATATATTCAAAAATATACTGAGGGTGACCTGCAGGCAAAACACATTCTGATTGAACGGAATCTGCGGCTCGTTGCACATGTGATCAAAAAATATCAGTATGTGGACGAAGATCCCGAAGATCTGATCTCAATCGGAACCATCGGTTTGATCAAAGCCATTGTCACCTTTAATCCAAGCAAAGGAAACCGGCTGGCAGCTTATGCCTCCAAGTGTGTGGAAAACGAAATCCTGATGCATTTGCGCGCACGGAAAAAGACGTCAAAAGAGATTTCTTTATATGAACCCATCGGTACGGACCGGGAAGGAAACGAGATCAAATTATACGATATTATCGAAACGGATGAAGACGACATCCCGGAACGGGTATGCCTGAAAGAAAATATCCAGAAGCTGTATGAAAAAGTAGAAAACGAGCTCTCCCAGCGGGAAAAACTCGTTTTAAAAATGCGGTATGGACTTTATGGCGGCGAGGAATACACGCAGAGGGAAGTCGCCAAACAACTGGGGATCTCCCGTTCTTATGTATCCCGGATAGAAAAGAGCGCGGTCGAAAAGCTACGCGTCTTTTTCTGCTCTTCGTAAGATATCATATTTGTCCGCCTTCTGATCCAGCGCCACATATAACACCTGTTTTGAGTGAGGAGCACTCTCCTGCTCCTCTCCTTCTTCATTAAGGATACGCTCTACTTTCGCTTCCACATTTTCCCCGTTCGGCTTCATGATCTCAATGATCTCACCCACAGAAAACTTGTTGCGCTGTTCGATCCGGCACAGACCGTCCCTGACCTCTCCGATAATTCCGAGATAGGTATACTCTTTCACATACGTGTTGCTGTCATAGATCTGTGTTGTCTCATCCGGTTTTCCAAAGAAGAATCCTGTCGTAAACTGGCGGTACGTACAATTGGAGATCTGCTCCAGATACCACGGCATATTCTTTTTATATAATTCCGGATCCTTCTGATAGTCATCGATCGCCTTTCTGTAGGTTCTTGCAACTGTTGCCACATAGAGCGCGGTTTTCATACGTCCTTCGATTTTCAGACTGTCAATACCCGCGTCCAGAATCTCCGGGATATACTGGATCATGCACAGATCCTTGGAGTTGAAAATATAAGTTCCTCTTTCATTCTCATAAACCGGCAGATACTCTCCCGGTCTCTTCTCCTCCACAACCGCATATTTCCAGCGGCACGGGTGGGTACATGCCCCCCTGTTCGCATCTCTGCCTGTGAAATAGTTGCTCAGAAGGCATCTTCCGGAATAAGAAATACACATCGCTCCATGTACAAATGTCTCGATTTCCAGATCCTCCGGAATATTCGCGCGCAGCTCTTTGATTTCTTCCAGAGACAGCTCTCTGGCGGAAACCACGCGGCTCGCGCCTTGTTTATACCAGAAATTATAGGTTCCATAGTTTGTATTGTTTGCCTGAGTACTGATATGTCTCTCAATCTCAGGACACACTTCTTTTGCGATCTCAAACACTCCCGGATCCGCAATAATAAGAGCATCCGGCTTGATTTCCTTGAGTTCCTCAAAATATTTACGCACTCCCGGCAGATCCTCATTGTGTGCCAGGATATTGGCTGTTACATACACTTTCACATCATGTTCATGCGCAAATGCGATTCCTTCTTTCATGTCCTCCATGGAAAAGTTCTTCGCTTTTGCGCGGAGTCCAAATGCTTCTCCTCCGATATAAACCGCATCTGCTCCAAAAATGACTGCTGTCTTTAATACTTCCAGGCTGCTTGCCGGTATCAAAAGTTCAGGATGTCTTGCCATTTTATTCTCCTTCCTGTTTCTTCACACTGACAGCCACTCCATCCCCAAGCGGAATAATGGACGTTGTCAGCAGTTCATGGTGTTTTAATTCGTACAGATACTCCCGCATTCTGGAATGAATCGTTCGGTTTCTCCGTTCCACCGCAAAACGGGATTCGATAATATCCCCATCCTGCAGTACATTATCTGTCACAAGAGTTCCGCCCGGACGAAGCAAACGCAGCACCTGGGGCATATACCGGATATACTGTCCCTTTGCAGCATCCATAAAAATAAAATCAAAGCTGCCCTCCAGTGTTTTCAGCACATCCATAGCATCTCCCTCTATGAGCGTGATCTGCTCTTCTTTCCCTGCCCGTCTGAAATTCTCCCTGGCGATCGGAATTCTCTTTTCGTAATTTTCAATTGTTGTGATCCTGCACCCTTCTGGTGCCGCTTCACTCATCAATAACGCAGAGAAACCTACTGCGGTCCCTACTTCCAGGATGCACATAGGTTTTTGTATCATCAGAAGCACTTTCAGGAAACTCTGCATTTCTTTTCGTATGATCGGCACATATGTGCTCAGAGCTTCCTGTTCCACTGCTTCGAGTATTTCACTGTTCTCTGTCTCTAAGGAATTGATGAATGTCACGATACGTTCATCTACTATCATATCTTACACATCCATAATAATCGGAATGACCATTGGTCTTCTCTTTGTCTTCTTCCAGATAAAATCGTTCATTGTGTCACGGATCGTCATCTTGATCTTATTCCAGTCCGCATGTCTTCCGGAAAGACATTTATCCAGACTGTCTGTCACAACCTTTCTGGCTTCTTCCATCAGTCCTTCGGATTCTCTTACATAGACAAATCCTCTGGATACGATATCCGGTCCTGCCAGCAGATTGTTGCTGCCTTTTTCCAGTGTCAGAACAACGATCAGAATTCCGTCCTCTGCCAGATGCTGTCTGTCTCGCAATACGATATTTCCGACATCACCGACACCCAGACCATCTACCAGAATCGCTCCTGTATGGACTTTATCCACTATTTTTGCTTCTGCATCACTCAGCTCGATCACATCTCCGCTCTGGATGATAAAGATATTCTCTTTCGGAATTCCCAGAGACTGCGCGATCTCCGCATTTGCTTTTAAGTGGCGGTACTCACCATGCACCGGAATGGCATACTTTGGTTTTACCAGCGAATAGATCAGCTTTAACTCTTCCTGACAGGCATGTCCGGAAACATGCGCATCCTGGAATATCACGTTCGCACCCTTTGCAGAAAGCTCATTGATCACACGGGATACTGCCTTCTCATTTCCAGGAATCGGATTCGAACTGAAAATGATCGTGTCATTCGGCTGAATCGTCACTTTACGGTGTACATCCCCTGCCATTCTGGAAAGTGCAGCCATGGATTCTCCCTGGCTTCCTGTTGTGATCAGAACGGTCTTCTCCGGTGGATAGTTCTTCAACTGATCGATCTCGATCAGTGTATTCTCCGGAACATTCAGATACCCAAGCTCAGATGCTGTCGTGATGATATTTACCATGCTGCGTCCTTCTACCACAACTTTTCTTCCGTACTTATATGCAGAGTTGATGATCTGCTGCACACGGTCTACGTTCGATGCAAATGTCGCGATGATGATTCTTGTGTTCTGATGCTCTGCAAAAATATGATCAAACGTAATTCCCACCGTACGCTCTGACTGGGTAAATCCTTTCCGCTCTGCATTCGTGCTGTCTGACATCAGAGCCAGCACACCTTTCTTTCCGATCTCCGCAAAACGCTGCAGATCAATGGCATCTCCGAATACCGGTGTATAATCCACCTTGAAGTCTCCGGTATGCACAACAGTTCCTGCCGGTGAATAGATCGCCAGTGCGGAAGCATCCTGAATACTGTGGTTCGTCTTGATAAATTCAATTCGGAACTGTCCAAGATTGATGGACTGTCCATGACGCACCACTTTTCTCTTTGTCGTACGGAGCAGATTATGCTCTTTTAACTTGTTCTCGATGATTCCCATTGTCAGCTTTGTAGTATAGATTGGAAGATTGATCTCCTTAAGTACATACGGCAAAGCTCCGATATGATCTTCATGACCATGGGTGATCACAAATCCTTTTACTTTGGATATATTATCCTTCAGATAAGTCACATCCGGAATGACCAGATCGATTCCGAGCATGTCATCCTCCGGGAATGCAAGCCCGCAGTCTACCACAATGATACTGTCTTCATATTCGAAAGCAGTAATATTCATACCGATCTGCTCAAGACCTCCCAAAGGAATGATTTTTAATTTTCCACGATTTTCTTTTTTCAAAAATATACACCTCCATGAGTTTTTTATGTATTCTCTTTCCGCATGGAAGCTTCGGCACATTCCTTACACTGACCATAAAATTTCAGTTCATGATCCAACACATGAAAACCGGTATCGGCTTCGATCTGTGCCTCCAGATCCTCCAAAAAATCATCTTCAAACGGCATCACACGCCCACATGTTCTGCAGATCAGATGATGATGACTGTGTTTGGAGTCTCCGTCAAATATATGACCGATCTCATACCGGATACATCCATCATTGAAATGAATCCGGTCGATCAGCTGAATCTCATACAAAAGCTGCAGCGTACGGTACACGGTCGCAAGCCCCATTTCCGGATATTCATCCTTCATCAGCTCAAAAATGTCTTCCGCCGCCAGATGCTGCCCTTTATGTTCTGCCAGGGTCTGCAAAATAGAAAGTCTCTGTCTGGTCACTTTCCAGCCTTTTTCTCTGAGCTTTTCCTTGAGCATCCCCTGTACTTTTTCTTGTTCTACTGTCATCCTCCACGTCCCCTGCGGTAAAGTAATATTCTAAGTTACATTTCAATCTCTACATCTTCCAGCAGTTCCTCAAATACTTTGGAAACCGCCTGTAATTCTACGTCGTCCTCTACGATCTCATAGACACTCTCTTTCGCGTCCTGAGATTCACCTTCTTTTAAGATCAGACACTCCGCGTCATCCTCCTGTGAATCTGTCACAAGAATATAGGATGCCCCGTTGATCTTTGTCTGTTCCAGTACAAAAAATTCAACGCTGTCTCCCGACTCGTCAAAACAAAATTTAATCTTTTCCATGCGTTCTTCCTCCTGTGGGCAGCTTCTAGTTTTCCTCTTCGGCTTTCTTTTTCAAATAAATCGAATCCAGATATCCCTGCAGGATAAAAACAGCTGCGATCTTGTCAATATACTGCTTTCTGTTCTCGCGCCGCACCTGACTCTCGATCAATGTACGCTCTGCCTCCACGGTAGTAAGCCGCTCGTCCCACATCACCACATCAAGTCCTGTCCTGCGCACCAGCATCTCTTTGAATTCCAGAGACTTTTTTGCACGTTCACCCACATCGTTATTCATATGCTTCGGAAAACCAAGCACGATCGTATCCACTTCATATTCCCTTACCAGCTCTTCAATCCGGGCGAGTGTACGGCGCAGCTTGTTTTCCTCTTTTCTCTGAATGGTCTCTATCCCCTGCGCAGTCAGACCAAGAGCATCGCTGATCGCAACCCCTACAGTCTTCGTGCCATAATCCAGTCCCATGATCCGCATAGTCGATTATTCCCATGAATTATGCTCGATATACGCTTTTAACAGTTCTTCGACCAATTCATCCCTTTCCACCTTCATAATCAGGCTTCTTGCTCCATTATAGCTGGTAATGTAAGTAGGATCTCCTGACATAATGTATCCCACGATCTGGTTAACCGGGTTGTATCCTTTTTCTTTCAGTGCCTTATACACGATTTCCAGAATATCTTTTGCAGAAATCTGTGGTCCCGGTTCTACCTGAAAGAACTGTGTATTACTCAAATCGCTCATCGTATCTCCTCCATTTTTCTTTTATTCACGCGCAGATCTGATTCCCCGGAATCAGCATAATTGCGTTAGTATCCTACTTATCATTCTAATATAATCTATTTTAAAATTCAATGAATAATTTCCCGGCCATCTTTAATTTGCACGTTTAGAATACAATTCTGAAGATTTTTCTCTGACTCTAGTGCAATTTTCATATACTCTTTTGTGTGCCCTGTCCACATTTCTTTTCCGTTCACATCCGATTTTTCTTCCACCAGCACTTCCACTGTTTTTCCAAGGAACGATTCTTCATATGCTCTGCGGTTTTTCTCCCCCAGTTCGATCAGTCTGGCGCTTCTTTTTGCCTTGATCTGCTCCGGGATCTGTCCCTGCATCACTGCCGCTTTCGTGCCTTCTCGTTTGGAATATTTGAAAATATGAGTCTCATAGAAGCAGATCTTTTTCAGAAATTCATACGTTGTTTCAAATTCTTCCTCTGTTTCCTGCGGAAATCCCACGATCACATCTGTTGTCAGCGCCGGTTTTTCAAAATACTTTCTTAATATCTCACACTTTTCATAAAACTCTTCACTTGTATATCTGCGGTTCATCCTCTTTAAGGTTTCATTGCAGCCACTCTGCAATGACAGATGGAAGTGCGGGCACATCTTCGGAAGCGCTGCGATCGCCTGTACAAACTCTTCTGTGATGATCCTTGGTTCCAGAGATCCCAGACGAATCCTTTTGATTCCTTCAATCTCATGCACTGCACGAATCAGACTGAGCAGATTGTCTTCATTTTCAAAATCAATGCCATAGGAGCTCAGATGAATTCCCGTCAGCACGACTTCCTGGTATCCGTTTTTCGCCAGATCTGTCACTTCTGCTACTACATCTTCTTTTGCCCTGCTTCTGACTCTTCCTCTCGCATACGGGATAATACAGTAAGAACAAAACTGGTTGCAGCCATCCTGCACCTTGATATATGCTCTCGTATGCTCCCCCTGTTTTGTCAGATGCAGATTCTCATATTCTTTTGTATGATTGATATCGATCACTTCCCGCAAATCACCGTGTGCTTCTTCATATGCCTGCAGCGCTGTCAGAAGATCCTGCTTTTTATTGTTTCCGAGTACAATATCAATACATGGATCGATCACCTGCTTTTCAGCCTGTGCCTGCACATAACAGCCGGCTGCGACCACAACAGCATCCGGATTCATCTTTCTTGCCCGATGCAGCATCTGTCTTGATTTGCGGTCCGCAATATTGGTCACTGTGCATGTATTGATCACATAAATGTCCGCTCCTTCCTGAAACGGAACGATCTCATATCCGGCATGTTCCAGCATTTCCTGCATGGCTTCTGTCTCATATGCATTTACCTTACATCCCAGATTGTGTAACGCGACTTTTTTCATAAAAATATTCTCCTGGTTTTCCTTGTTTTTCCTGTTTGTTCCTTGACTTTTGCAGTTACTTCTCGTAGAATATACCTAGAGTACAGATACTCGAAGCATTGTATATCAAGGAGGGACTTTTATAATGAAAACAGTACAGATTTCTTTAAACTCAATCGACAAAGTAAAATCATTTGTAAACGAAATCACAAAATATGACAACGATTTTGATTTAGTGTCCGGAAGATATGTGATAGATGCCAAATCAATTATGGGAATTTTCAGTTTGGATCTTTCTAAACCGATCGATCTGAATATTCACGCTGATTCTAATCTGGATGACATCCTAGCTGCACTGGATTCTTACATCATCAAATAATGAAATCATTTATTTTTAGGCTGTCTCTTTATGAGGCAGCCTTTTTATTGTCCTATTTTACCATGATCGTTTCAACCGTATCGATTGCTGTCTGCATCAGCTCATCAATCTTCTCATCCAGATTTCTCTCGGATTTCTCAATACGCTCCAGATTCGGTTTTGTCACCGGATGCTTGGCAACAAAAATCGTACAGCAGTCTTCATACGGCTGGATCGATGTCTCGTACGTATCAATCTTTTCAGAAATATCCACGATTTCTTTTTTATCAAATCCGATCAGCGGACGGTAGACCGGAAGCGTACATGCTGCATTGGTTGCCATAAGGCTCTGCATCGTCTGGCTCGCAACCTGTCCGATACTTTCTCCGGTGATCAGTCCCAGGCAGCCATCCTGTTTTGCAAAATGCTCTGCGATCTTCATCATGTATCTTCGCATAATAATCGTCAGTTCTTCATGCGGACACTTCTCATAGATATACAGCTGAATGTCTGTAAAGTTGACTACGTTGAGCTTGATCGGGCCGGAATACCTGGAAACCAGTCTTGCCAGATCCACCACTTTTTCTTTTGCACGTTCACTCGTATACGGTGGTGCATGGAAATACGTTGCTTCCAGAGCGACACCGCGTTTTGCGATCATATATCCGGCAACCGGGCTGTCGATACCACCGGAGAGCAGGAGCATGGCACTTCCGTTAGTTCCTACCGGCATTCCGCCCGGCCCCGGAATAATCTCTGAGTACAGATAAATCTCTTCCCGTACTTCCACATTCAGACGAATCTGCGGATTGTGTACGTCTACTTTCATCTCCGGGTACGCATCCAGGATCACACCGCCCAACTCACAGTTCAATTCCATAGAATTCAACGGATAAGACTTTCTGCTTCTTCTTGCTTCAATCTTAAATGTCTGGTTTTTCTCAGGGTACACTTCTCCGATATATTTTTCCACATCTTTTTTCAGCTGTTCAAATCCATTGTCCTGCAGACGCACAACCGGGCAGATTCCTACGATACCAAACACTCGTTTCAAACTTTCCACAGTCTCTTCGTAATCGTATTCGCCTTCACAGTCCACATACACTCTCCCCTGTGCTTTGTGTACATTAAATTCTCCGTCCACATCCTTCAATGCAAAACGGATCTGACGCACCAGAGCGTCTTCAAACAGATACCGGTTCTTTCCTTTGATCCCGATTTCTCCGTATTTAATCAAAAATGAATGAAATCTCATGATATTCTCCTTTATTTATCCTTTTCTTTTGGACTCTTTATCAAGCATCAATGTCTTGTATATCTTCTCAGCATCGGTACACAATTATATAGCGTTTCCAATGTATAGTCAATTTCTTCTCTGGTTGTAAATTCAGACATGCTGAAACGGATCGTCGCATCCAGATACTCTTTTCCTGCTCCGATGCCCTTTAACACCCCGCTGATTGCCGGATGGTTGGACGCACATGCAGAACCTGAGGATACGTAAATTCCTTTCTCTTCCAGCGTATGCAGAAGCACTTCACTTCGAATCCCTGCAAAGCCCACACTGATGATATGCGGTGCACTGTTTTCATCGGTCATCCCGTGAACGGTTGTATTTTCAATCTTCGCGATTCCTTCAATAAAATACTCTTTGAGTTCCCGCATCAGTGCAGTCTTCATATCCAGATCATGGTAGATCATCTTTGCCGCTAACCCGAGTCCTGCAATCCCCGGAACGTTCTCTGTACCGGAACGGACATTTTTCTGCTGTTCTCCGCCAAACACGATTGGTTTGATCTTAACTTTCTCACTGACATATAAAAATCCAGTTCCTTTCGGTCCGTGGATCTTATGTCCGCTTCCTGTCAGCAGATCGATCTTCTGACGCTTCGGATAAATCTTATACTTTCCGAATCCCTGTACGGCATCCGAATGGAACAGAATATCCGGATTATATTCCTTCACAATCCGGACAGCCTCATCGATCGGCTGCACTGCTCCTACTTCGTTATTCACATACATGACGGAAACCAGAATTGTCTCGTCACACAACGCCTCTTTCAGAGCTTCCAGCTTGATGCGTCCCATGCTGTCCACCGGAAGATAGGTCACACGAAAGCCTTCTTCCTCTTCCAGATAACGCATCGTATTCAAAATCGCCGGATGCTCTATAGATGATGTGATCAGATGATTTCCTCTTCTTTTGTTTGCTTTTGCTGTTCCAATGACCGCCAGATTGTCACTTTCTGTACCGCCGGACGTAAAATAAATTTCTTTTGCATTGACCTTCAGAATTTTTGCCAGAATTTCTTTTGCATCCTTGATATAATGCTCCGCATCCACACCTTTACGGTGCATGGAAGACGGATTTCCATAGTCCTGACACATCACTTTATATACCAGTTCTCCCACCTCTGTGTAACATCTGGTAGTCGCCGAATTGTCCAAATATACTTCCATGATACCTTCCTTTTCACTTCTTCTCAATATTAAACTATGTTACTCTCTTTCCAGATGATACATCAGAATTGACAGGATCGTCATCCCCGCTGTCTCTGTTCGTAAGATTCTTCTTCCCAGAGTCACCGGAACTGCCCCTATCTCTTTTGCAGCTTCCACTTCTGCCTCTTCAAAGCCGCCTTCCGGACCGATAAAAATCCCGACTGACTGTCCAAAAGAAACAGAGGCGATCAGCTGCTTTGTGGCGTTTATCCCTGCTGCCTTCTCATAAGGGATCATCTTAACATCCAGCTGACGCGCGTATTCCAGCGCCTCCTTCCATTTCATCACCGGAAGTACTTCCGGAACGATCCCTCTTCCGGACTGCTTCGCCGCACTCTCTGCGATGGCATTCCATCTGTTCACTTTTTTCTGCGCTTTCTTCTCGTCCAGCTTTACAACCGCCCGCTTCGTCGCGACCGGCACGATTGCGTGTACGCCAAGCTCTACACACTTCTGAATGATCCATTCCATCTTATCTCCCTTTGGAAGACCCTGGAACAGATAGATCGGGCAGGAAAGTTCCGTGTCCGACTCCTGCTGCTCCACAATAGAAAGCACCACTCTTTCTTCCAGCAGTTTCTCGATCCGGCACAGGTATTTCCGGTTCACATCATCGTGTACACTGACTTCCTCTCCAACCTTCATACGAAGAACATGTACGATGTGGTTTACATCGGTTCCCTCTATATAAATGTTTTCCCCCTGCACCTGAGAGTCATATACAAAAAAATTCTGCATGGATCTTAATCCTTCCTTATCCGTTCTTTCTCGCCGTCACAGAAACCCACTCGCCCTGATACGTCACTTCCAGGACTTCCAGACCTGCTGCTTTAACTGCCTCTACCACTGTCTCTTCTTTGTCATCAATAATTCCGCTGGTGATGTAGATTCCACCGTCTTTGAGCTGATCCACGATCACCGGTGTCAGTGCGACCAAAACATCTGCCAGAATATTTGCAACGACAATGTCATATTTTCCATAACCAACTTTGTCCTGCACGTCTTTGTCATCAATGATATTTCCGATCATCACTTCGTACATCTCTTTACTGATTCCGTTGACTTCCATGTTCTCATAAGTTGCCTCGATCGCACATGGATCCAGATCTGTTCCAACGGAATATTTTGCGCCGAATTTCAAAGCCAGCATTCCCAGAATACCGCTTCCGCATCCCACATCAAGGATTGTTGTCTCCGGCGTTGTATATTTGCGGATCTGCCGGATACAAAGCTGGGTTGTCTCATGCATTCCTGTTCCGAATGCAGTCCCCGGATCGATATGGATCACCATTTTATCACTGTCTTCCGGCTTTACTTCCTCCCAGGATGGGATGATCAGAATGTCATCCACATAGAACTGATGAAAATACTGCTTCCAGTTATTTACCCAGTCCACATCCTCTGTCTGAGACTCTTCGATCGTACACGCCCCCACGTTCAAATAGGATGCCATATCTTGTAATTCTGCACGCACATCAGCAAGTACCTTTTCTTTATCTTCATCCTCCTCCAGATAAAAACTCAGGTATGCCACACCGTCATCTGCCTCTGTCTCCGGCAGGATATCAACGAACATCTGCTCTTTGTCCGACTGTGTCAGCGGAACTTTATCTTCAATCTCGACCCCCTGGATTCCCAGATCCATAAGCATACTGCTGACAATATCCTCCGCCTCTGTTGTCGTTGTCAGACGAAATTTATTCCATTTCATATTTGTTCCTCCGTTTACTTTTGCTTTTTACACTATATTACGTTTCTTTTATTTCTGCAAGAAAATCTTCTCTCACTTCGTATCGAAATGGTTACTGCTCACCTTGACCCAAAATGTACATCTCATCCCCGCAGGAAATCCGTCCGCCGTGAATGACCCTTGCAAATACACCTTCTCTTGGCATGATGCAGTCTCCCATCTTCTGAAAAATCTCACATCCGTGATGACATTCCTTTCCAATCTGTGTCATCTCTAAAATAACTTCGTTGCACTGAAACCGGGTTCCCACCGGAAGATTTTTAAAGTCAAATCCCTCTACCACCAGATTTTCTCCAAATGCACCATCTGCAACCTCTGCTCCTCTTGCCCGAAACGCCTCGATCTTTTCATAGGAAAGAAGACTGATCTGACGATGCCACTTTCCCGCATGGGCATCCTCTTTGATTCCAAAATCTTCTATAAATTCCGCACTTTTCACGTTCGTCTTTTGCGTTCCCTTTGCCGGGCTCGTACACACTGCTCTTACAATTCCCATTTCAACCTATCCTCCGATTTTTGACATCTCACGCTGTTCGAGACTTTCGTCCGCTTTTTCTGTTTCAAACTGATGGCAGCGTGGCTTTTCATAAATCAACCGCTCGAATACCTGCTTCAGTTCTTTATCATCCGTCTGCCCTCTTAAAAGGGATCTCATATCCACTCCCTGTGCGAACTGCAGACAGGGCTTCACAAAACCTTCAGCCGTCATCCGAATCCGGTTGCAGTCTTTGCAGAACTTATGGGAGATCGCACTGATAAATCCAATCTTTCCCTGAAACCCAGGAAACTCCCAGTATACTGCCGGACCATTTCCACGCACTGCCCCTGAATCCGGCTTTGCTGCACCATATATATTTTCCAGGTTCTTCTGTATCACTTCCTGCATACTTCCCTGATAAGCTTTTCCAAGACCGATCGGCATCATTTCAATAAAACGCACATCCAGCGGATACTCTTTTGCCAATACTGCAAGCTTTCCCCACTGAAACTCATTACATTCATTCAGCGCCACGCAGTTTATTTTCACACGCATCCCCTGCTCCAGTGCCGCCCGAATGCCTTCCATTACCTGCAACAAACAGTCCTTTCCTGTCAATTCCTGATACTGCGCTCTGTCCATCGTATCCAGACTGATGTTAACCGCAGAAATTCCAGCCTTTTTGAGTGCAGGCAATTTATCTTTTAACAGGATTCCGTTTGTCGTCAGCGTCACCTGCTCGATTCCCGGAATCCGGCAGATCATCTCTGCAAGGTCTTCAATCCCCTTTCGCACCAGCGGTTCGCCGCCTGTCAGCTTGATCCTGGAAATCCCAAGTTCTGCCCCGATCCGGCACACCCTTGCGATCTCATCAAACGTAAGGATCTCATCGTGAGAAATCTGTCTGATTCCCTCTTTCGGCATGCAATACACACAGCGCAGATTGCACAAGTCCGTGACGGATACTCTCATATAATTTATGTTTCTTTCAAACTGATCCCGCATTCTCCTGTCACTCCTTTTAAAATTTCCAGTCCATGTGACAGTGTAGGCAAAATATACTCCAGATTTTCTTTCACCGCTTTCGGACTACCCGGAAGGTTAATGATCAGTGTCTGATTTCGAATCACCGATACCCCGCGGCTCAACATCGCTCTGGGGGTAATAGCCAGTGACGCATACCGCATTGCTTCTGCAATCCCCGGCGCATTTCGGGTAGCTACATTCATCGTTGCTTCCGGTGTACAGTCTCTTTGCGAAAACCCGGTTCCTCCTGTCGTGAGGATCAGATCCATCTCTTTCTCATCACTCAACTCTTTTAATACCGTCTCGATCTGCGTCTGCTCATCCGGAAGTAACCTGTATTCCGCCACTTCATATCCGGCTTCTTTCAACATCATCTGTACCAGCTCTCCGCTTTTATCTTCCCGTTCGTTTCGAAATCCCTTGTCGCTCAATGTCACAACTGCTGCCTTCATCTTCCCTCTTCTCCTCTGTCTTCCATTCTCGGATTTACGATCTCTCCACTCTTTCCTCCGGTCTTTTTACAAAGATAAATATCCTGTATTTCCATAAATTTATCCAGAGCCTTACACATATCATAAATCGTCAGAAGCGCCACACTGACACCTGTCAGCGCCTCCATCTCCACTCCGGTCTTTCCGGTCACTTTTACCGTACAAAAGCAGGTGATCTCCAGATTTTTAGGATCCTTTTCAAAACGGATCTTACAGTTCGTGATCGGCAGGATATGACACATCGGAATCAGATCCGCCGTCCGTTTCACACCCATGATCCCGGCTGTGGTCGCCACAGAAAGCACATCGCCTTTTCCGACCGTTCCGGCTTCAATCGCATCATACACGTCCCGGCTGACTTTGATCTTTCCGGTTGCTGTTGCTTCTCTTACCGTCTCTTTTTTCTCTGTCACGTCTACCATGCGGGCTTTTCCCTCCGCATCAAAATGTGTCAACGGCATACTCTTTTGCCCCCTTTTTTGTCATATTTTTTAGTATAACATATTTTTTCACGAAACACAAAACCGACAGGAAAGTCTCCTCTCCTGCCGGTTCTTATATTATGCCACTTCCGTTGTTTTCTCAAACTGTGAGTTATACAGATCCGCATAGAATCCGCCTTTTGCCAGAAGTTCTTCGTGATTTCCCTGCTCTACGATATCTCCGTCTTTCATAACAAGGATCATATCTGCATCCCGAATCGTTGACAGACGATGAGCAATCACAAAGCTGGTACGTCCCTTCATCAGGTTATCCATGGCTTTCTGGATCAATACCTCTGTCCTTGTATCTACAGAACTTGTCGCCTCATCCAGAATCAGGATCTTCGGATCTGCCAGAATTGCCCTCGCGATCGTCAACAGCTGTTTCTGACCCTGAGACACATTGTTTGCTTCTTCATTCAGTTCCATATCATATCCGCCCGGCAGTGTCTTCACAAACTGATGCACATGAGCTGCCTTGGCTGCCTGGATCACTTCTTCATCCGTTGCATCCAGTTTTCCGTATTTGATGTTGTCCCAAATACTTCCATTGAACAGCCAGGTATCCTGCAGCACCATTCCAAACATTTCACGCAGTTCACTTCTGTTGAAATCTCTGACGTCATGTCCGTCAATCTTGATCGCACCGCTGTTTACATCGTAGAATCGCATCAGAAGCTTGATCATCGTTGTCTTTCCTGCTCCGGTCGGTCCTACAATTGCAATTTTCTGCCCCTCTTTTACTTCTGCTGAGAAGTCATTGACAATGATCCTATCCGCATTGTATCCAAAATGAACATGATCAAAGCTTACATTTCCTTCCAGATTTTCTACCGATACCGGATGCTCCACAGTCTGATCTTCCTCTTCTTCCTCCAGAAATTCAAACACTCTCTCGGACGCCGCAGCTGTCATCTGCAGCATATTTGCAACCTGTGCGATCTGCTGGATCGGCTGTGTAAAACTTCTGACATATTGAATGAAAGACTGAATATCTCCCACTTCAATCGTTTTCTTGATCGTCAGAAATCCTCCCAGAATCGCAACGACTACATAGCCAAGATTTCCGATAAACTGCATGATCGGCATCATCATTCCTGAAAAGAACTGCGATTTCCATGCAGAGTCATACAATTTGTCATTGGTTGCATCAAACTCATCAATTACATTTTCTTCTTTATTAAAAGCCTTGATAATACTGTGACCACTGTAAACTTCTTCCACCTGTCCATTCACATTTCCCAGATACTCCTGCTGTCCGCGGAAATATTTCTGAGAATGCTTCATGACAAATCCGATCAGCAGCATGGAAATCGGGAGAATAATCAGTGTCACAAGTGTCATCAAAGGACTGATCGTAAGCATCATGATCAGCACCCCAATCAGCGTTGTCACGGATTGAATCATCTGTGTCGCACTCTGGTTCAGACTCTGTCCCAGTGTATCAACATCATTGGTCACTCTGGATAACACTTCTCCGACTGGTTTTGTATCAAAATAGTTCATCGGCATACGATTGATCTTCTCTGAGATTTCTTTTCGCAAACGGTATGTTGTTTTCTGAGAAACCCCCGTCATCAGATATCCCTGAATAAACGAGCACAATGTGCTGACCAGATATAATGCAAGTGTCAGCAGCAGGATCTGTCCAATCTTTTCAAAGTCCATCCCGCTTCCGCCGGATACTTTGCTCATCAGACCGTTGGCAATTTCCGTTGTTGCTTTTCCAAGAATCTTTGGTCCGATAATCGTAAATGTTGTTCCGCAGACTGCAAAGATCACGATCAACAGCATCTGCACCTTGAATACACTCATATAATGAAGCAATTTCTTAAGTGTTCCCTTTAAATCCTTTGCTTTTTCATCCGCTCCTTGCGGACCCATATGTCCATGTCTAGGCATTTGCTCCCGCCTCCTTCCCACTGAGATTCAATTCTGCCTCCGAAAGCTGTGAAGCCGCGATCTGGCGGTATACCTCACAATTTTCCAGAAGTTCGCTGTGTGTTCCGATTCCGGCAACTCGTCCCTCGTCCAGCACAATGATCTGATCTGCATGCAGGATCGTACTGATTCGCTGCGCCACTATCAAAACCGTACTGTCTTTTGTCTTTTCTTTCAATGCTCTTCTCAAGATAACATCTGTTTTATAATCCAGCGCCGAGAAACTGTCATCAAAGATAAACAGCTCTGGATGTTTCGCGATCGCTCTTGCAATGGACAATCTCTGTTTCTGTCCGCCAGATACGTTGGAACCGCCCTGTGCAATGTGACTGTGATATTTCTCCGATTTTGCTTCAATAAACTCTTCCGCCTGTGCGATTTGTGCAGCTTCCTTCATCACAGCTTCGCCACCATCCGGATTTCCGAATAAAATATTAGAAGCAATATCTCCGGAAAACAGAACTCCCTTCTGTGGAACATATCCGATCTTATCTCTCAGCATATGCTGGGATACTTCCCGGACATCCACACCATCCAGAGTGATCGATCCTTCTGTCACATCGTAAAATCTCGGGATCAGATTAACCAGCGTAGATTTTCCGCTTCCGGTACTTCCAATGATCGCTGTAGTCTCTCCCGGCTTTGCTGTAAAATGGATATCGTGAAGCACATCTTCGTCCGCTCCCTGATATCGAAAGGATACATGTTCAAATTTCAGGACACCTTTTTCCGATTTCTGGAACTCTGCGGCTTCTTTCGGATCCTCAATTACAGATTTGCTTGTCAAGATCTCTTCAATACGATCTGCAGATACCGCTGCTCTTGGAAGCATGATCGAGATCATACAGATCATCAAGAATCCCATGATAATCTGCATCGTGTACTGAATAAATGCCATCATATCTCCAACCTGCATCTGGCCGTCACTGATTCCATGTGCTCCATTCCATACGATCAGCACAGAAATTCCATTCATGATGAACATCATGGTAGGCATCATAAACGTCATCGCACGATTGACAAACAGACTGGTCTTCGTCAGATCAATATTTGCCGCATCAAATCGTTTTTCCTCATACTTTTCCGTACTGAATGCCCGAATCACCGGAAGTCCTGTCAGAATCTCCCTTGTCACCAGATTCAGCTTATCGACTAATTTCTGTAAAATCTTAAACTTTGGCATTGCAACTACAAACAGCACCAATACCACACATGCAATCAGACCAACCGCAAATGCAATGATCCAGGACATAGAAACATTCGTCTGAAATACCTGATACACTCCTCCGATAGCCAAAATCGGTGCATACAGAACCATCCGCAAAATCATCACTGACAGTACCTGTACCTGCTGAATATCATTCGTGCTTCTGGTAATCAGGGATGCGGTAGAAAAATGGTCAAATTCATTGTTGGAAAATCCGACCACCTTTCGGAACACATTTCCTCTGATATCGCGTCCCACTCTGGCACCCACTCTGGCTGCCAGATAACAGACCAGAATACTTGCTGCCATTCCAAGAAGTGCCAATGCGATCATCTTTCCCCCTGTAGCAAAGAGGTAGTGATACTGTAGTCCCTCCACATCAATTCCCAGATCCTTGTAAACCCCTTTTGCATAACTCATCGCTGCCTGCTCCAGGATCATATCCGGCATATCCTTCATTTCTTTCTGAAGTTCCTTCGTCAGCTCCTCCCTTGCTTCTGACGGCAGCATCTGCAAAATATCAAATACTGTCGTATCTTCTGTCAGCATTTCTTTCGGAATCTGTTGTTTTAACATCTCTTCCGCTTCCTGCGTCTTCTCGCTTCCGGACTCAAATCCGGAAGTGATCATCATTGGAAGCGCCAATGCGTCTTCCACTTCTTTAAGCTCTGTCTCATTTTCTTTCACAGCTTCCTTGAGCACAAATGCCGGTTTGTCATAAGAATCCTCATTTTTTTGATAAGCATCCTTCACGGTCTGTAAATCATTCTCTGACACAAACAGCATTAGCTTATTCCATTCTTCTTCTGAAATTGCTGTTGGTGCCTTGTCTTCAATTCCGCCCTGTAGGATTCCGACATTGACAATATCCGACGTATATGCCGGAAGCGACAGATCGCAATATGCCTGTACGATCAAAATCGCCACGATTGCGATCACCGCCTGCCAGTAATGCAGAATATACTTAAATAAATTTTTCATACGCTCTCCTTTCCTGCCTTATCTCTCTGTTTTACTTTCTCCTGATGTATGAAACCTTGGTTCTTCTTTTAAGTTGTCAAAAATCTGAATCATAATTCTTCGCAAAAGAAGCTTCTCTTCCTGACTGATGCCTCGGAACATGATTTCATCCATCTGCATGGCTACTTCCTTTACATGTTCAATGCAAGCCTTTCCCTTTTCATCCAGATACAGACGCATGATCCTTTGATCCTTTTCGTCCGGCTGTCGTTTGATAAATCCAGCCTTCTCCATCTTCTGAATCGCAGATGTAATAGACGGCGCCGTCACATTCAGCTTTTTTGCCAGCTCCTTCTGAGAAAGAGGCTTTTGAGAAACAGCTTCCTCATGATGCAGCATAAACAGGATGCCTGCCTGACTCTTATTCAGCCCATACTTGTCAAACATCTTCTGTGCCCGCAGTCCGCCCTGATGAACCACCATCCCAAAGAGTCCGACACTTGGAACCTTATCCAGATCACAGCGCATTGCTATACCTCCTTTTTAATTAGTTAGATATCTAATCGATATATTAGTATTATCTTCCAAAAAAATCAAGCATTAATATAATTTTTCACATTTTTTTAATATTTATGCCAATAAACTAGTTAGATGTTTAATTATTTTCATTTCGTAAAAAAGCAGTCTCTGATCAACATCTGAGACCGCCAGATAAAAATCCCGTTATGTTCTATTTTATTCCTCTTCTTCTGTGCTTTTTTTGCGCTTCAGAGTCCTTACATTTACTCCATTAACTTCAATATGATCATCTACAGCAATGACCAGACACTGCCTTCCATCTATCACTCTCGTTTCGATCAGATCCGCCCGTTCCGGATTGACTTTAATCACAATATCCGGCGTTTCAATCTGAAACTTTTTTGTCTCCGTAATATTGGTTGCAAGAAGAGAAGTCTTTTCCCCTGCTGTCTCTTCATAATTTTGATCAAAACACTCCATTTTTTCCGAAGAAACGCCGCTCTTTTCAAATACCTTGCGTACATCGGTCTTATCCAACTGCAGCGGTTCCTGTTCTTCTTTATGTTCCTCAATCATGTCATTCAAAGTATCATGGATATTGCGGATCGTCTCATAATCTCCGTCTTCTCCCAGAGTATCCTCGATCAGCATCTGAAATGTCTCCTTCTGCGTGTTGGCTGACATCGGCATCCTTGCTCCCAGCAGCTGCTCAATCAACTCCGGCTGCAAATCCTCTGATTTCTTCGTATAATAGAGTACTCCATGAATATCCGTGCTTCTGTCATTAAAAGCCGGAAACAAAAATCCCTTGTCCGGCATATCTACCACCCAGTCCCGGATACGATCCTGAATACAATTGCTCTCTGCATTGTAACTTAATCCTGCCTTTGACAACGAAACCGGACAGATACTGCACACCAAATACTCATACACTTCATCGGATGCGTCAAACATCTCCAGATTGTCAGACGATCTGCCCGGCACATCATACATTGCATGGATTAAAATAATATAATAATTCTCCGCATACTCATATGTAGCGATTACTTTGTCATAAAATTCTTCCAGGAGCATGTCATCTTCCAGCTTACTGGCTTTTAGTTTCATTAAAAATTCCTGTGTCCCGCCTGGCATCTCCTGGTCGATCGGGAATTCCATATTCAACATATTTTTCCCCATCGTCCCGGAAAGTGTCTTTTTAAAAATGTCAAAATATTTAAACGCCTCTTCCTCAGGCAAAGATAAAAATGCCGATTTTGATTCCATCTTTTTATTTTTCTCATGATCCACATAGCAGCCGGCAATTCTTGTGATCGCGCAATTTGCCGGTGTAAACTGCTTACGGATTTCTAATACTTCTTTTTTATTCATAATAAATTTCTCCCTCCAGAATATAAGAAAGGGTCCTGCAACAACCAGAACCCTTTGATACAACTGCTAATTATATTATATGGACAGCCTGTATGGATGTCAATATTGTTTTCTATTTACCATGCTCCTATTACTCCATTCTTTTACTGTTTCATTATTTTATTAGCTCTTCTTATATCAATAATAATTACTATTATTATAATTAATTACAAATTTCTATTTTTTAGTAGACTTATCGTTTTGTTTTGGTTATAATACATATGTTAAATGCTTTCGTTAAAAATTAAAGGAGGACTATTTTTATGAAAAAATATTTATGTGAAGCATGTGGATACATTTATGATCCTGAAGTAGGCGATCCAGACAACGGTGTAGAGGCTGGAACAGCTTTTGAAGATATCCCGGAAGACTGGTTATGTCCACTGTGCGGACTTGGAAAAGACGCATTTGTTGAAACAGAATAATGCATAAAAAGTATCGCTCATCATCTCAGGCGGATGATGAGCGATTTCTTTTTTATTTTCCTGTATGAAGCAATTCATTCGCATTGCGGATCCGCTCTTCTGTCGGAGGCTCGATCCCCTCCAGCGGATATTCCATCCCCAGTTCTTTCCACTTATACTCTCCCAATGTATGGTACGGAAGTACTTCCACTTTCTCTACATTGGAGAGTGTCTGAATGAATGCATCCAGCTTTTTCAGATATTCATCATTATCACTTCTCTCCGGAACCAGTACGTGACGAATCCACACCGGTTTATTGATGTCACTTAAATATCTCGCCAAATCCAGAATATTCTGATTCGTATGACCAGTCAAAATCTTGTGCTGCTCATCGTCAATATGTTTGATATCCAAAAGAAGCAGATCTGTATATTTCATCAGTTCCTCAAACTTACTAAAAAACGGTTCTTCTCTTGTAAAAGGTGCTCCACTTGTATCGATTGTTGTGTGGATTCCTTTTTCTTTTGCTTTCTTAAACAATTCCAATAAGAAGTCGATCTGCAAAAGCGGCTCGCCTCCGCTGACTGTAATTCCACCGGATTTTCCCCAATAACTGCGGTATTTCCATGCTTTGTCCAACAATTCATCTGCTGACATCTGCGTTCCTGTCTTCATACTCCATGTATCCGGATTATGGCAGAACTGACAGCGCATTGGACATCCGCTCACAAAAATAAGAAAACGGACTCCCGGTCCGTCTACGGATCCAAAACTCTCTGTTGAGTGTATATATCCTTTCATTTGCTTGATTCCCTTTCTCTTGATATTTAAAAAGGGACGTAGCATCCTGTTTGTACTACGTCCCTGTGAATTACAAATTACAGTGCTTTATGGCATGTTCTTGCAATTACGTCTAACTGCTGCTCACGTGTCAGGTCGATAAATTTAACAGCGTATCCTGATACACGGATTGTGAAGTTTGCATATTCTTCTTTCTCTGGGTGCTCCATAGCATCGATGAGTTTCTCTGTTCCGAATACGTTTACGTTCAGGTGATGTGCTCCCTGATCAAAGTATCCGTCCATTACGTTAGCCAGATTTACTTTTCTCTCATCATCATCATGTCCAAGTGCTCCAGGGCTGATTGTCTGTGTATTAGAAATTCCGTCCAGTGCTTCTTCGTATGGAAGTTTTGCAACTGAGTTCAGAGAAGCTAACAGACCATTCTGCTCTGCACCGTAAGATGGGTTTGCTCCTGGTGAAAGTGGTTCCCCAGCTTTTCTTCCGTCTGGAAGAGATCCTGTAGCCTTACCATATACAACGTTAGATGTAATTGTAAGGATAGATGTTGTTGGCTCAGAGTCTCTGTATGTGTGGCATTTTTTCAGTTTGCTCATGAATGTTCTTAACAGCCATACAGCAATCTCGTCAGCACGGTCATCATCGTTACCGTATCTTGGGAAGTCTCCCTCTGTCTCGTAGTCAACAGCAAGTCCGTTTTCGTCACGGATTACTTTAACTTTTGCATATTTGATCGCACTTAAAGAGTCTACTACGTGAGAGAATCCAGCGATACCTGTAGCAAATGTACGTCTTACATTTGTATCGATCAGAGCCATCTCTGCTGCTTCATAGTAGTATTTATCGTGCATGTAGTGAATCATGTTCAATGTATCTACATACAGTTTAGACAGCCATTCCATCATCTGGTCATATTTGTCCATTACTTCATCATAGTCAAGGTACTCTGATGTGATTGGGCTGTATTTTGGAGCAACCTGTGTTTTTGTCTTCTCATCAACACCACCGTTGATTGCGTAAAGCAGACATTTTGCAAGGTTTGCACGTGCTCCAAAGAACTGGATCTCTTTTCCTGTCTGTGTTGCAGATACGCAGCAGCAGATAGAATAGTCATCTCCCCATACCGGACGCATTACATCATCGTTCTCGTACTGTACAGAACTTGTCTTGATAGAAATATAAGAAGAATATTTCTTGAAGTTCTCTGGCAGATTAGAAGAATATAATACTGTCAGGTTTGGCTCTGGTGAAGGTCCCATGTTCTCCAGTGTATGAAGGAAACGATAGTCGTTCTTTGTTACCATAGAACGTCCGTCCATTCCGATACCACCCATTTCCAGTGTAGCCCATACCGGGTCTCCTGAGAACAACTCGTTATAAGATGGAATTCTTGCGAATTTAACCATTCTGAACTTCATAACGATGTGGTCGATCAGTTCCTGAGCTTCTGTCTCTGTCAGTGTTCCGTTCTTTAAGTCTCTTTCAATATAAATGTCAAGGAATGTAGAAATACGTCCAACGCTCATTGCAGCACCATTCTGAGTTTTGATTGCTGCAAGGTATCCGAAGTACAGCCACTGCACAGCTTCTTTTGCGTTTGTAGCTGGTCTGGAAATATCAAATCCGTAAACAGCAGCCATTTCTTTCATTTCTTTTAATGCTTTGATCTGATCAGCGATTTCTTCACGAAGACGGAAATCTGTTCCTTTCATTCCGTGTCTTTCACCCTCGATAAAATCATTCTGTTTCTGCTCGATCAGGTAATCGATTCCGTAAAGAGCTACACGACGGTAGTCACCTACGATACGTCCTCTTCCGTATGTGTCCGGAAGTCCTGTGATTATCTTGCTGTGACGGGCTTTTTTCATCTCAGGTGTGTAGATATCGAATACTCCCTGATTGTGTGTTTTATGATATTTTGTGAAGATCTCGTGCAGTTTCGGGCTTGGCTCATATCCGTATGTTGTACAAGCCTGCTCAGCCATTTTAATACCACCGTATGGCATAAATGCTCTCTTCAGCGGTTTGTCTGTCTGAAGACCAACAACCTGCTCTAAATCTTTCATTTCTTCGTTAATATATCCCGGGCCATACGCTGTCAGTCCAGAAACTACTTCTGTCTCCATATCCAGAACGCCGCCTTTTGCACGCTCTTCTTTCTGCAGTTTCTGAAGCTCTCCCCATAATTTGTCAGTTGCCTCTGTAGGTCCAACCAGGAAAGATTCATCACCTTCATATGGTGTGTAGTTGTTCTGGATGAAGTCACGAACGTTAACTTCCTCTTTCCAGAGTCTTCCGTTAAATCCTGACCACTGTTCAAACTGTGCCATCGTTTAAAATCCTCCTTCAATGTACATGAATAATTTTCTCTTTCTTACGGGTCTTAGTATACCATTATGTTAAAAGAAAGACAAGAGAAAACAGGAATGATTCTCGTTTGTATTTGATTTAGTACAATCTGAAAATTTTAAAAAAATATTGCCAAAAACGCACTGCATTTTTGGCAATATTCTCATTTCTTATAACCGAAAACCGTCTATTCGTTTTTCAGATTATTTGAATTTTTTTACTAATACTGCAAGGATTGCTGCAAGACTGACACCTGCCGGTAATGCTGCAGCTGCTGCACTTGTCTCATCTCCGGTCTTTGGAGAATTTTTCTTCTTATCTTCTTTCTTAGTATCCTCTTTTTTGTCGTCTTTATTATTTGTGTCTTCTTTGTCAGGATCTTCTGGTTTCTCTGGTTTATTTGGCTCCTCTGGATCCGGAGTTTCCGGTTTATCCTCTTTGATCTTTGTTACGCTCAGCTGTAATGGTGTCTCTTTGTACAGCTCTACCTGGAAATCTCCAACTTCCTGTAACTCATATCCTTCCGGTACCCACTCTGTGATCTCTCTTGTGTGGAAGATTCCGTCTCCATCACCATCAACAAAGTAATCTCCACCTGCTACTACTTCATCATTATTCTCAGCATCTACAAACTGGATTTTTACGATGGAAGAAAGGTCACCTTTTTCTACAACCATTGTATGTCCGCCTGTGGATCCAAATGGAATTGTGATTTCTGTTACCTGATCTCTGTCGTTGGACAGCTTGTATCCTGTTGGAAGATTGAAGTCTACACCAAGTCTGAATACCGCGTCTTCTCCATCAGCGCCTTCTGCTGTTACTGTTTCTGTTGTAACAACTTCTCCGTTCGGAGTTTCAAATGTAATGTGAAGCACTGCTTCTCTGATCTCTACATCTTTCTTTACAGAAACATATACGTATCCATCTCTAATGATGCAGTCTGAACTTACCAATGCATATCCTTCCGGCATATATCTTGTCAGAATTGCCATGTTTACGCATGATGTATCAATTGACACCTGTACCGGTACTTCTGCTACCTGTTTCTCAGCATCCTCATCATAGTAATTGATCTTTACATTCTGTACTTCTTCTGCTGGTGCTACGGATACATATACATATCCGTCTCTGATGATACAGTCTGTACCTTCGATTGTATATCCTTCTGGAAGATATCTTGTCAGGATTGCCATATTTACACATGATGTATCAATTGATACCTGTACCGGTACTTCTGCTACCTGTTTCTTTGCTGCTTCATCATAGTAATTGATTTTTACATTCTGTACTTCTTCTGCTGGCGCTACGGATACATATACATATCCGTCTCTGATGATACAATCAGAACCTTCAAGTGTATATCCTTCTGGCAGGTATCTTGTCAGGATTGCCATATTTACACACGATGTATCAATTGATACCTGTACCGGCACTTCTGCTACCTGTTTTCCAGCTGCTTCATCATAATAATTGATTTTCACATCCTGTGTTTCTTCGACAAGTACTTTCTTTACCTCGGCATATACAAAATAAGAATCCTGTGTCTCTCCACCTGCTACCGAATAGATACCTTCTACCAATTCATATCCTTCTGGAAGATATTTTTTCACAGTTTCTGCCGGCAATACTTCATATGTATCTTTCGGATCATCACCCCAACGATAATCCTCCACTTTTTCATTGTTAAATTGCACAAAGATAGATTCATTGTTGTCTGTATCTCTAAAATTAATTTCACCAGAAATACTATCCCAACTATCGCTCTCCGTCTCCACCTTTTCCACTGGCTCTGCTGCAAACACTGGTGCAACGTTCGCTGTTGCAATTGAAACAACCATAACACCCGTCAGGCATACGCGCATTAATTTTTTCCTGTACATACTACTTTCCTCCTATTATAACTTTTAGTTTCCCCTTAAATAACAAACCATTTCAAATTTCCGTAACGTTTGCTACCTAAACACTTCTAGTGTATATTCGAATCTTTTTTTTGTCAATACTTTCCAATATTCTATGAAAAATTGCTGCATTTTTTATATTCTTTGTCATAAAAAATACCGGTAACCTGATATCTCTCCAAAACTGATATCCCTTTACCGGTATTTCTTATTCCCACGTAATATCCTCAACCTCATACACTGATACAACATTTGTCTGATAATTGACTACCATCTGCATAGTATATATCTTTTCAAATGCCTGGTCATTTCTTGTGCCTTTCACATCTATATCACATTCCACAACACCTACATCTGTTTTACCATATTGCGCTTTCTTTGCACTTTTTACTTGTGTAGACACTTCATTGATATTAACCACGCTTTCTTTATAAAAAGCATCTCTTTCTTCTTTTAATAATCTTCTATGTTCTGTATTTGCAATACTTTGATACAAACTCTGATCTGTTATTTCTTTATCTTGAGCATCACTATTTACCGCCAAAAATGCTTTTGCCCAACTATTGACACCTTTTTGTATTACTTTTGTTTCTTCATCTGGAAGGGACTCCTCTGTAACTTTCAGCTGTTCATATATTGTCAACGGTACTGTTTTTTCTTCCTTATCTTTTTTCCCACATCCACATGTCAGAATTCCCAATATACATATCATCAATACCAATCTTATGTATTTTCTCATTGTAATCCTTGTTCCTTTCGCCACCTGGCTTATACCCCTGTCTTTCATGTACTCCCCATAGAAAAATATTGCCAAAAACGCAATGCATTTTTGGCAATATTTCCATTTTTTATAACCTAAATCCGTCTATGCGTTTTTCAGATTATTTAAATTTTTTCACTAATACTGCAAGAATTGCTGCAAGGCTCACACCTACAGGTAATGCTGCGGTTGCTGCACTTGTCTCATCTCCAGTCTTTGGAGAAGTTTTCTTCTTATCTTCTTTCTTAGTATCCTCTTTTTTGTCGTCTTTTTTATTTGTGTCTTCTTTTCCTGTATCTTCTGGTTTCTCTGGTTTGTTTGGATCTTCCGGATCTGGATTCTCTGGCTCTTCTGCAATCTTTGTCACACTAAGCTGCAATGGAGTTTCTTTATAAAACTCTACCTGGAAATCTCCAAATTCCTGTAATTCATATCCTTCCGGTACCCACTCTAATACTTCTGTATGATTGAAGATTCCATCTCCGTCTGCATCTACAAAATAGTCTCCGCCTGCTACGACTTCATCTGTTTCAGCATCTACAAACTGAATCTTCACGATTGATTCTTTTGCAATCTTCTCTACTTTGATCTGTAATGGACAGTCTTTGTAATCCGCTACAAAGAAATCTCCAAGAACCATTGGTTTGTATCCTTCAGGAAGCCACTCTGTCAGTTCATTTACATTAAAGATTCCATCTCCGTCTGCATCTACAAAATAGTCTCCGCCTGCAAGTACTACACCTGCTTCATCTACAAACTGTGCTTTTACGATAGAAGATTTATCTTCTTTTTCTACAATCATTGTAAATCCGCCTGTGGATCCAAATGGAATTTGGATGTTTGTGATCTGATCCACTCCTTCTGCCAGTTTATATCCTTCTGGAAGGTCAAAATCTGTTCCCAGCATGAATGTCCAACACTCTCCGTCTGCTCCCTGAGATGTTGTAGATACTGTCTTTGTTCCTACTACTTCTCCATCCTGTGTTTCAAATGTAATATGAAGAACAGTTTCTCTTGCTGTTACCAGACATTCTGTTGTTTTAGTTTCTCCCGCTTTCAATGTCTCTACAGGATAATCTACTGCCAGCTGGTATCCAAATGGGATATTAAAATCAACTGCTGCATCAAATACATAATTTCCATCTGCATCCTGACGTGAACCTGTTAATGTTTCTTCTCCAACTACTTCCTGTGTTGTCTGATCTTTGTACACCACCTTCATAGTTGCAGCCTTTACCGCTTTCACTTTCAACTGTGTTGTTTTTCCTACATAATCTTTTACGAACTGATCACCTGCCAAAGACAATTCATATCCTTCTGGCACCGGAAGTTCACTAAGATTAAAAATTCCATCTCCATCTGCATCTACAAAATAGTCTCCACCTGCTACGACTTTATTTCCGTCCATAAACTGTACGTTAATAATAGATGCTTTTGCAATTTTGTCAACTGTTACCTGGAGTGCTGTGTCTGCGTAATCTTTTGTAAAGAAATCTCCAACTGTCTCTGCTTTGTATCCTTCTGGTACTGGAAGTTCACTCACATTGAAAACTCCATCTCCATCTGCATCTACAAAGTAGTCTCCACCTGCTACGACTGTTCCTGCTGCATCTACAAACTGTGCTTTTACAACAGATGTTTTTGAAGTTGTCGTCTCTGTTCCTGCTGGTGCTTCAGCTGCAAATACTGGCGCTACATTTGCTGTTGCAACAGTCACAACCATAAGTCCTGTTAAGCATGCGCGCATTAACTTTTTCCTATACATGTTTCTTTCCTCCTAAACATTCTCTTAATTAATAAGTTTTACCCAAACAGCACAATTCCGACTTTTCCCTTTCATTTTCTAAGCTACAAATTCTAGTCGTGCCTATATTTATACTCCCAAACGTGTATAAACTTAGGCTTGGTAAGCCTAATAATCCCTCTATTTGGTATTCCTCTTAGCACAGTTTGTCAACACTTTACATCCATTTTATTCACAATTTTTCCATATTTTTTTCACATTCTCCAGCTTCTACCATCATTTTCCCCCCCCCCTATTTTTTTCTTCAATTTGCATTTTTTCTTCTTATCACTTACAATAAAATCTAATATATCAGGGAAAGGAAATTGCACTTATGAAAATCAGAATTGCTACTTTAAAAGATTTAGATTCTATCCTTCGCATTTATGAACATGCCCGTTCTTTTATGGCGTCTCATGGAAATCCGACTCAATGGGGAACCACATATCCTCCTGTTGATATGATAGAACATGATATCCGGATGGGCAACGCCTATGTCTGCGAAGAAAACAATCGCGTTATTGCTGTTTTTTACTATGCATTTGAAAATGATGTCACTTATACCACAATCTACGACGGGAACTGGTTAAATGACGCACCTTACGGAGTCGTTCACCGAATTGCTTCTGACGGTACAGTAAAAGGTGCAGCTTCTTTTTGTTTAAGCTGGGCATTCTCACAATGTCACAATCTGAAAATTGACACCCATCAGGATAATCTCGTCATGCAGAGTCTTCTCGCTAAACTGGATTTCAAAAAATGCGGAACCATCCTGACAGAAGATGGATCAAGCCGAATTGCTTATCAGAAACAGGACAGCAAATAAACTTATCCTCATGATACCTTTCGTTCTAAAGCTTCTACTCGCTCTTCCAACTTTTCTGTCCGCAAAGCAAGTGCGCAATTTGGCGCACTATTGCCATTGCGTTCAAGACACACCAAACGGTTTTCAATACGCTCAGATCGATTGTTCGCATGTTCCTGCACTGTATCCAATTCTGACAGGACATTGCTTTCCACTTCTATGATCGTATGCTCCATATCCTTTAATTTTTGCTCCACACCATCTAATCTTCGATTCGTACCCTCTAGTCTTTGGTTCATATCCTGTAATCTTCGATCTATCTGTTCGAACTTCTGATCTATTTGTTCCAACTTTCGATCCATCTGATCAAACTTCTGATCTATTTGCTCAAACTTCCGGTCTATCTGTTCAAACTTCTGGTCTATCTGTTCGAACTTCTGATCTATCTGCTCGAACTTCCGGTCTATCTGCTCGAACTTCCGGTCTATCTGCTCGAACTTCCGGTCTATCTGTTCGAATTTCTGGCCTATCTGTTCAAACTTCTGATCTATTTGTTCAAATTTCTGTCGGAACTCGGTGTCCATTTTATCTACCCGCTGTTCCAACCTCTCGATTCTTCCATCCAGCATATCAAAACGGTCTACAATAACCGTAGTGATAGACTGCAGCAATTGTTCATTTGTCATACCCATACAATAAACTCCTTCTTTTATTTTTATATTGTTTTTTGGAAACATATTTTCATAAGCAATGCATTGTTTATTTGACTGAGATTTTTACAACATTAAGAAATGTATGCAGATTAATAAGAATAAGAATTTACCAGATTTGTTCTTATTGATGTAGATGATTATAACATGCTTCTGTAGAGCAGTACAGCTGTTTTTTCTATTTTTCTCGTTTTTGTTACTCTTTCACAAAGTCACTTTCTAAACTATAAATGAGCAAGTTCGTGATTTTGCATAAAAGAAAGACACCTCGATTCCATG
>ERZ894220.56-NODE-56-length-138177-cov-16.0362_pt1 | contig 138177 bp, 123 predicted proteins | sample MGYA00380292_ERZ894220 | MGnify/ENA primary metagenome ERZ894220 (study PRJEB32331, sample SAMN06328446) | human gut metagenome | biome: human gut microbiome; feature: stool | host: Homo sapiens | collected 2014-12-05 ... | reverse complement strand
GGCAGAACCTGTGAGTTATGCCGCAGGGAGCGCGGATGATTTTGCCGTCATTGACGACAACGAAGATCTACCATTCTAACAAAGGAGGACCTGTCTCATGGCTTTTGATAAAGAGCGTCAGGACACCCGTGCCGGTGGCCGTCCGCAGCGCCGTGGCCGCAAAAAGGTTTGCAGCTTCTGCGTTGATCGCGTGGATCACATCGACTACAAGGATGTTCCCCGTCTGCGTAAGTACATTTCCGAGCGCGCGAAGATCATTCCCCGCCGCGTTACCGGTACTTGTGCATATCATCAGCGCGAGCTGACGGTTGCCATCAAACGCGCCCGTCACGTTGCGTTGCTGCCCTATGTGAGCGACTAAAACTTATAAACCGGTGTGTCCTGCGGACACACCGGTTTTTTCTTACTAAAAAGTGCCTGCCGCGTTCTGCGGCAGGCACTTTTTTAAGCATTATTTTTCATCATCGGTATCGCTGTCCGAATCCATGTCCAGTTCATTGTAATCATCTGTATTGGTCGTTTCTTCATCATCCACATAACGAGGATATTCTTCATATTCCTCATAACTGGAGTCTGCTTTTTTCCGACGTACTGCAATCACAATGATGACTGCTGCAATGGCCGCTACAAGCAGCGCGATGACTACCAGCAAAACGGTCGGAATCTTGCTGCCCTTGTCCCCTCCTGCCGTCGGCGTACTGCTGGACGAAGAGGAGGCACTGGAGCTGACCGAACTGCTGGATGAAACAGCCGGTTTGCTGCTGGACGAAGAAGAGGAAGAGACCGAAGACGACGAAGACGTTGTCTTATCGGAGGAAGAACTGCTGGACGAAGCCGCTTTGACCGGGCGGAAGGTCACCGTCAGAGAGTGCGGACCGGATACATTCTCGAACGTATAACTGGTCCGGGAACCAAAATCAGTGACATCTACACGCACATTGGCGACTTCATATCCTTTTTTGGGCGTAAACTTAAACGTCTGTGTGCTGCCAGCCGGTGCCTGCATGCTGGACGGACTGATAGAGCCGCCTTCACCGGCAGTTACCTGAATGGAATACGTTGTTGTCCCCGGATTGGACGGCTGTGACGTATCCGCAGCTTTCGAGGTGAAAATCACAGTGCTCGAAGACGTTGCATCCTTGTAGCTGGCATCCCCTTTTATCCGTGCAAAACAATAATAAGGGGTTCCTGCCTTCAGGCCTGTAAAGGTCGTGCCAGACTGCCAGTTGGTCACGGTGTTACTGTCATTTTTCTCACTGAGGCCATATTCCACCGTGCCGCCGCCCGCACTGGGAGCTGCCGTTTCCAGTACAATCTGATCGGTTCCGCCCGCCTTGCCTTTGGGCGCAGGCATCGTACGCGCAGCCTTTTCCACTTTGACCGCTACCGATTCGGAACAGGCATCTGCATACTGAGAGTCACCGCTGACACGGGCAAACACATAATAAGTCGTGCCTGCTTTCAGATTTGCAAAAGTTTTGCCTGTCCGCCAAGTTGTCACTTTGGAAGCATTGTTTTCTGTAGCAATGCCATACTCCACCGTACCAGCACCTGCGCTGGGCTTTACCTCTGTTATGGAGATGGTGCAGACATCCTGCGCAACCGCTGTGGGTTTCGGCATCGTGCGGGACGCCTTAGGTACCTTTACCGGACCTGTAACGGCATAGGCCTGGCTGTACTCCGGGTCTCCTGTAACACGAGCGAACACATAATACTCCGTGTCTGCCTGCAGTCCGGTGAAAGTGGGATCCGTCTGCCACTGGGTCACCTTGGAAGTATCGTTTTCCGTTGCAACCCCATATTCCACAAGACCGCCGCCTGCACTGGGCGTCACAGCACCGGCCACAATGTTCAGCGAATCACCTGCATTGGCCGCAGGGGCCGGAATGGAGCGAGGAATCTCTGTGACGGTCAACGTGGTACCTGCGCTCTGGCCGGGCATAGACGCACCTGTCATATCGCCAAAGTCCACATAAATCTGTGTTTCCCCTACGGCAAATCCCTGTTCAATGCCACAGCGCTCAATGGACAATTCCGCAGTAGCCTGCTGGCCTTCAACCGCGGCCTGTGCCGTGCCTAATTTTACACCATTTCCGCCAATCTCACCCAGCCAGAATGTAGCCGTTCCATTGGCTGTTCCCTGCGGCACACGCGCTGTCGCCGTAATGGTCAAGCCATCGGCAAACGTAATTTCCTGCGCAGACAGCGTGACTTGAATCTGTGCAGCTGTCGATACCGCATTTTCCTGGGGATCGTTTCCCTTCCAGGTGCCATAGTTGTAAATGGCCCCCTGATTTTTGATTGTTCCGTTGTTTTGCAGCTGTACCGACTTGCCGATCGTCAGGCTGCAGGCTTTGGGAACCACCAGACTCTCCGATTTGCCAACGGTCAAATTCTGGGAGAGAATCGGAGTACCGTAAACCTGACCTGCCCCATTTTCAAACAGAATTCCGCTCCAGGCAGAAGTGTCGGTTTTCGCAGATACTTCCGATGTCCGCACAGTCCCCTGGAAAGCACTGCTCAGCGCAAAAGAGCCCGTTCCATTCACACTGTCGGTATCCAGCGATCCTGTTCCCGACAGCGTCAACGCCGCGCCTTTTGCAAGCTCAATTTCGCCCTGCAGGCTGTTCTCTCCAGACAGCGTACAATCTACCTGTGCACCGCTTTCCAACGCAAGCGCACCGGCAAACTCTTCCTGCTCTGTAATCTTTACATTTTTAAAAACAAGATCCGCGTCGACGTTGTCCGCCACACGCAAAACGGCTTTGGACGCTTCCGCATCGGCGTTTTCCAACGTTCCTTTCCAGGTTCCGGTGATCTGGTAAGAACCGTTTTCCGTAATGATCAGCTGTCCATCTTCATCTTTCTGAATGCCAGCCGTATTTCCAGTAATACTCAGCCCATTCTCCTGGATTGTTTGGGACGGATCCGCCCACGCGATGGCCCCAAAACAAACCACAAACACCGCTCCTGCTGCAACCGCAGCGGCTTTTCGCATCCAGCTTCTCACCATATGACACATCCCCTTTCCAGAGACTCTCTACTTATAATACGCGATACTTTTCCATTTTCTTTCACTGGCCGCAAAAAACAAAATGCTGGTATGACACAGCATACCAGCATTTTGTATCCAAATCTTATCCGCGCTGTGCCAGAGGAACGTATTCTACCCGCTCGGAAACATTCATATAAGCCGGGCGAATGATTTTTCCCGCATTGATCAGCTCCTCAATGCGATGCGCGCTCCAGCCGGCAATTCGGCTGATGGCGAAAATTGGTGTATACAGCTCCAAAGGCAAATCCAGCATGCTGTACACAAATCCGCTGTAAAAGTCGATGTTGGCCGCAACGCCTTTGTAAATCCGACGTTCCTGCCCGATAACCTTCGGCGCCAGACGCTCCACTGCCGCATACAGCTCATACTCGTCGTGCCGCTGCTTTGCATTGGCCAGATCCTCCACAAAGTGACGGAACACATTGGCGCGGGGATCGCTGAGCGAGTAAACCGCATGTCCCATGCCATAGATAAGACCCGCCTTATCAAATGCCTCTTTGTGCAGCAGTGCGCACAGATAACGTTCAATCTGTTCGTCATCTTTCCAGTCGGTCACATTTTTCTTCATGTCCTCAAACATCTGCACCACTTTGATGTTGGCGCCGCCATGTTTAGGCCCTTTCAGGCTTCCCAGTGCCGCCGCAATGGTGGAGTAAGTATCCGTACCAGAAGACGTGACCACATGGGTCGTAAATGTAGAGTTGTTACCGCCGCCATGCTCTGCATGCAGAACCAGCGCCAGATCCAGAATACGGGCTTCCAGCTCGGTGTACTTCGAATCTGGCCGAAGCGTATAAAGGATATTCTCCGCAGTGGAAAGCTCCGGCTGCGGATTGTGGATATACAGACTGCCGTCTTTCACATAATGATTGTATGCCTGATAGCCATATACCGACAGCATGGGGAACAGTGCAATCAACTGCAAGCTCTGGCGAAGCACATTGTCAATGCTGTTATCATTGGCTCGAGAGTCATAGCTGTACAGCGTCAGCACGCTGCGCGCCAGTGTATTCATCATATCCGCGCTGGGAGCTTTCATGATGATATCTCGCACAAAGTTTGTGGGAAGAGACCGGTAAAACGCCAGCATCTTTGTAAATTCATCCAGCTGCGGCTTGGTGGGCAGTTTGCCGAACAAAAGCAGATAGACCGTCTCCTCAAAGCCAAATCGTTTTTCTTTAATAAACCCGCGAACAATGTCCTCTACATCCACGCCCCGATAAAACAGCTTGCCGTCGCATGGTGTTTTTACGCCGTCCACGACTTTAAACGCCATAATTTCGCTGATTTCCGTAAGGCCGGTCAGAACACCGTTACCGTTCAAATCCCGCAAACCGCGTTTCACATCATACTTGGTGTACAAAGCCGGATCAATGCTGCTGTTCTGCTTGCATTGCTCGCTCAACGCTTGAATTTCGGGTGTAATTGCAGAATAATCGATGGACTTATCGATGGGCATTCTGATCGCCTTCCTTTCCCTCTTGTTCTCTATTTACAAATCATATCACCTTTAATTATAGCACAAAATATGCCACCATTTGTTAATTTTTTTACAACATTTTCTACTTTTAAGCTTGCCGCTGTTCTCCACACAAGATTTTAACTGCACTGGAGGTTCCCAGCCGATCTGCGCCAAGCTGAATAAAACGCTCCATGTCCTCACGGGTCCGGATACCGCCGGCCGCCTTGATTTTGCATCTGCCGTTTACTTTTTTCGCAAACAGCTCAATGTCTGCAAAGGTGGCTCCTGCGGTGGAAAAGCCCGTGGATGTCTTGATATAATCCGCGCCTGCCCGGCACACCACATCGCACATGATTTCCTTTTCCTTTTCCGTCAGAAGGCAGGTTTCCACAATGACTTTGAGAACGTGCTCGCCCACTGCCTGTTTCAAAGTGCGAATTTCTTCCTCCACAAAACTCACATCGCCCATTTTCAGGCGGCCAATGTTGATCACCATGTCAAATTCGCTGCATCCATCTGCCAGTGCCTGCTGAATTTCCGCCACCTTGGCCTGTGTGGTAGTCGCCCCCAAAGGAAAACCGATCACCGTGCAAACAGGCACCTCTCCTTTCAAATAATCCACTGCCTGCCGAACGTAACAAGGATTGATACACACAGATGCGGTGTGGAAGCGCAGCGCTTCCTCGCACAAAGCACGCACTTGCGGCCATGTGGCATCCGGCTTCAGCAAAGTGTGGTCTACCTTTGCAAACAACTCTTCCGTATTCATAAAAGCCCCTCCTCTTTCAGCGTGTTATACAAAGAACCGGCGGTTCGGGAAAACCGCCGGCTTTCATCATCCAACCTGCTGTAAAGTGACCAACGACAAAGGAATGTCCGTGACTGCAATCGGGTTTCCCTCTCCATCCACGTCTTTCAGGATATTCGTGGCGATGTTGCCTGTGTTGTTCGCCAAAGCCGCGTAAACAGCATCGTAATCCTTCTGTGTAAATGCATTAAATTTCGAGGTTTCCATAGACAGCTGCACGCCGTTGTTTGCCGCATCGTAAAGTGTGGTCTTTCCGCCTTGCAGCTGTTCATCGTAGGAGGCCTCGATCATATTGTAAACTGCTGTGCTCAAATTTTTAGCAGCACTGGTCAAAACCACCTCGGACCGGGAAGAACAGTCTACATCCGAGCCAATCACCTTTGCGCCTACATTCTCTGCTGCCGTGATCACCGAAGACAGCATATCGCCGCCGCAGACAAAAATACATTCTGTACCTTCGCCATACCAACTGGCGGCCAGAGATTGCACCTCATTGCTGGCATCGGAACTGCCGGTATATGTGTAACGAACGGAAACCGTTCCCGCCTCCAGCTGAAGTTGCTGCGCCGCATACTCAGCCCCTTGCAGGAAACCATAGCCATAGCGCACAACGCCGGGCTGCGCTTTGCCGCCCATGAAACCGAGCTGCGTCATTCCCTCTTTGACTGCCGCATAGCCAGCCAAAAAGCCAGCCTGTTCTTCTGCAAAAACAATTCCGACCGCATTCTGAGCATCCGCCGATGCCTCCGTACCCTCAAAAGGATCTCCGTCCAGCAAAATAAACGTTACTTCCGGATACTGTGCCTGCGCAGCCGCAACCTCCTCTTCCATTTCATAACCCACGGTCACCACAACCATTGCGCCGCCTTTGACCGCCAGATCAATGGCATCCATATATGCATCCGTCGTCTTTTCCACCGGTTTATAAGACAGCTTGGAAATACTCATCTCCTCTGCATACTTCACAAGGCCTTCCCATGCGCCCTGATTAAATCCCTGGTCCGTTACATCACCGCCATCGGTGACAAGTGCCAATTCTGCTTTCTGAGATCCGCATCCTGTAAAAACGACTACCGCCAAAGCAAGGGCTAGAACACCCGCCAACAGCTTTTTCATAGCGCCAGCTCCTTTTCCGCGTTTGCATCTCGCGGCAAAAATCAAAGGTCCGCCCGCATACCACGGGCGGCATTACAAATAGTATAACAAAATTACAAAAAGATTTCAATCCCAGGTTAAATTTTATAAGCAATGTGCTTACACAAGCTCTTTCGGACCAAAGCCTGCCGGCAAAAGCTCCGCCAATGTACAGCGTGTAAAGTGAGCTTCATCCTGTGCCATCAAAACGATCAGGTCGCCGCCGCAGAATTCATACAGGGCCTGACGGCACACGCCGCAGGGCGTTATCTCTGCCTGTGGGGTATCATCCTTCCCGCCCACAACCGCAAGAGCCGTAAAATGACGTTCTCCTTCGCTGACCGCTTTGAACAGTGCTGTGCGCTCGGCACAGTTTGTAACTGAAAAGCTGGCACATTCCACGTTACACCCCGTATAAACGGTACCATCCTGCGCCAGAAGCGCCGCCCCCACACGGAAACCGGAATAAGGGGCGTAGGCGTTTTCCCTGGCACGAAGCGCGGCTTGAATCAGCGTCTGTTCGTCTATTTTCATGGATTACTCCTCCAATACGCTGCCCAGAGCCAGCTTCATCATCTGCGTAAAGCTCTGTTCCCGCTGAGCTGCGGTGGTCTCTTCGTGCGATACAAAACTGTCAGAAATGGTCAGCACACAGGCCGCATTTTTTCCGGTTGCCCGTGCATTGTGGAACAGCGCAAAACTCTCCATCTCCACTGCCAGACAGCCCTTTTCACTGCGCAGTTTTTTCCAGTAATCCGGATCCGCCGCATCCCGGTAAAATACATCACTGGAATGCACGGTTCCCTCTAAAAGAGGGATTTCCTGCCGTTTTGCGCTGGCGCGCAAGCGGCGGTTTAGCGCTTCCGAAGGATAGGTGGTGTCGCCCTGTGACCCGTTTTGGGTTTTGGCATAGCTGGACTCGGAGTAAGCTGCTGTGGCCAGCACCACGTCAAAAATTCTCGCCTCGCGGGCATAAGATCCGGCGGAGCCCACACGGATGATGTTTTCGACTCCGTACTGAGTAAACAGCTCCCAGGAGTAAATGCCGATGGACGGCATGCCCATTCCGGATCCCATCACCGAAACAGGCACGCCCTGATACGTGCCTGTATATCCCAGCATGCCGCGCACCTGTGTCACCAGGCGCGGTGCATCGAGAAACTGCTCGGCAATAAACTTTGCCCGCAAAGGATCACCCGGCATCAGAACGGTCGCGGCAAAATCACCTGGCTGTGCCGCATTGTGCGGTGTTGACATAACCAACCACTCTCCTTTTATTCAAGATACATTGCACGAATTTTTGCAAGGGTCTCGGCCTGTACGCCGCATTCAGCAGCAAGATAATCTTCAAACCGCGGATACCGTTTTTCGATGGCATCCAATGCTCTCTCGATGCTGGAACGCTGAACACCTGCCGCAAGCGCTGCCAGTTCCTGCGCGCGCTCCGGGGCAAAAAAACGCTCCAGCAGCTTTGCCACCTTTTGCCGGGATTTGGGCCGGCAGGTGTTGGTGACAAGATAATCCTGAATGACGGTTTCGCGATCTACACCCAGCGCCAGCAGGATCAGCGCTGCACCGATGCCGGTGCGGTCCTTGCCCGCGCTGCAATGAAAATAGAGCGGAACCTGCCCATCAGCCAGAATACGGAACAATTCCACATAGGCACTGTTCCGGAAAGGCATGTGAGCGTAGCCGCCATCCACCGTGCGCAGCATTTCTGCCACAGACTGTTCGCCGCCTGCGAAAATCTCCTCAATGTCAAAGTCGATATCTCGTCCCTGTTCATCGCGCAAAGCTGAACGGCTGATGTATTCCACACCTTCCAAAACAGGATCCGGCTCCTGCCGTTTTTCACTCTCCGAACGAAAATCCAGCACCGTGCGGATTCCCAGCTGCGCAAAAAGAGCGCGGTCTTCCGGCAGATGAATCTCGCACAAAGCCGGGCCGCGGAAAAGCAAGCCATGCTTCACGTGTTTGCCGTCCAGGCCCTCATAGCCGCCCAGTTCCCGAATGTTTTCGCAGTCTGCAAACGGCAGCGGGCAACCGGGTTGCTCTGTTTCATTTGTATGATATTCCATTGCAATTTTACTCCTGTTCTTTCAGCGTACCGTCCGCATAGGCAGCCACCAGACGCTGCAGATCCTCAATGCGATCCTGAAGACGCACGCCTTCATCCGTATCCTCTACGTACACCCGGTGTTCACTGGTCTCAAACACATTGACCGTAGAAAGAATATCCACGTTCTCGCGGATGGCCTTCTGAGTGCTTTCAAAAGAGCCGTGACTGCGCAGCGAAAGTCCCCGGCTGGAAAAAACCAGCGTATAACCCGCAATTCCCGTGCGCTTGTGGTACGCTTTGCAGAAGCCGCCGTCAATCACAATCAGTCGTCCACCGGCTTTTACGGGCTTTTCTCCATTCTTCGCACGCACCGGAACGTGTCCATTCACAATATGACCGTGGGTCGGGTCCAGACCGAAGTCCTCAAAGATGCGCAGGACCGCCGCTTCGGCCAGAGCCGGGTCTTCATTTTCCACCCATTCATAATAAGGGTCCTTGCGCTCGGCATAGGTCTCCTCCTCATCCAGGAAGAAGTGCTCGAAATTCGCCATTTTGTACCGGCCGAAAATCGGTGAGCGCCGTCCGCACCACAAATACCACAGGAAATCCTGCCCGCGCTGACGCGCTTCGCTGCCCGGCGGCGCAAAATAGCCCTGCCGGGCCATGCGCTCGCAGTAATCCATAAACGCACGGCCACGGTAAGTTTTTCCATCCATGGTCACCTGCGCCAGCTGACCGTTCTTGTCAAAAGGAATGGCCCCGTGGAACAGCAAATTTCCGTTTTCAATTTTGTACACGCTGCCGTTGGCATACAAAAAGCGAACATGACGTGCCAGGCGTTCGCTCTCGGTAAAGCTCTGGCACAGTTTGTCCATCACTTCCTGCTCGCCCGCAGTCAGCCGGGACGGGTCTTCCGGATCCACCGTGGGGAAGTCGCAATCCCGCATGCGGTAAGATTTTCCGTCCACTTCCACCGTTTGTGTGACAAAATCCACTTTCTCCAAAAGCGCACGGTCCATCATGTCAAAGTCGGGATTGCGCCGCACAACCTGGCATTCCAGTTTACAGAGAATGACTGCAATCGCCTTGTGCATCCGGGCAACCCGGGCCAAATCTTCCGAAGAATAACTTCCGTCCTTCATCAGCTTGGGCCAGAACGCCGACACATCGGTATGCCGGTAGACCTCCTCCGCAAACAGAGCCAGCGGGCGCAGATTCAATCCGTACCCGTCTTCCAACGTTTCCAGATTGTTATAGCTCAAAGAAACATGAATGACGCTGGCAATGCAGACCGGGCTTCCTGCCGCCGCGCCCATCCATTCCACATCATGATTGCCCCACTGAATGTCCACCGCATGATGAGCCAGCAGCTCATCCAAAATGATATCCGGCCGGGCTCCCCGATCAAAAAGATCTCCCACAATGTGCAGCTTGTGGACGGCCAGCCGCCGGATTAATTCGCACATGGCAGTGATAAAGGCATCCGCACTGCCGTTGTCAATGATGGCAGAAAGGATGCGCCCGTAGTACAGATCCTTGTCGTGATCTTCGAAATGGGCGTGCAGCAGCTCGTCGATGATATAGGAAAATCCCTGAGGAAGCCGTTTTCGCACATAGCTGCGGGTGTACTTGGAACTCATCATCCGGCACACGTCAATCAAACGATAGAGGGTCTGACGGTAAAATTCATTTAAATCGCTCTGCAGCGGCTTCAGCTGCGCAAGCTTTTGGGTTGGATAATAAATCAGCGTGGCGAACTCCGCGCGCTCCTGCGCAGACAAGCGATCGCCCAGGACCCGGTCCACCTTTTCCCGAATGACGCCGGAAGCATTGGAAAGGATGTGGGTAAACGCCTCGTACTCCCCATGCAGATCGCTCATAAAATGTTCGGTCGGCTTGGGAAGTTTTAAAATCGCCTGAAGATTGATGATCTCCTGCGTGGCAGCGGCAGTGGTGGGATAATCCCGCGCCAGCAGTTTGAGAAACTTTTGCTGCGGTGTTTCCATCCAAGGCCTCCTTTCAGCGCAGAGGGCGGCCGCACTGTCCGCAGAAAATGGCGTCATCCCCAACCGGATTTCCGCAGTACGGGCAGCGGCGCGGACCGTTCATTCCAAAGGGCTGCGTCTGCTGGCCAAAATAAACCGCCACCCGCTGGGAACGCTGAAAATACAAAACCCAAATGACATTGCGCACAATTCCCATCGCCACGGTAAGAATCAGCTGCACATAGGGACCCACGCGCATCAGTGTATACAAATCCGTCACAGAGAGCAAAACCGCCAGCAGCACAATGACCTGCTGATACTCAGGCCGCCGCGCCACAATCTGGTAGAACATCGCTCCCTGCGCTGCCACGGCTGCCGCCGTCAGCGCTACGCCAATCCAATCCACTTGATAACCTGCGGCAAAAACCTGCAGCAGCGTGGTCAGATTCATCCCCAAGCCCAAGCCCAGGGTGATTGTAAAAAACAACAGCCAGCCGCCCAAACGGCGATAATCTTTCTGTGGCATCAAAACACTTCCTTTGCATTTGAATACATCCATTGTATCATATTGCCAGAATTTATGATACACTAAGAAAAGAAAACCCAGCGGACATTTGGCCGCATTGAAACAAGGAGCTTTTTCATGCAAATTCCCACTCATTGCACTTTATGCCCCCGTGCCTGCGGTGCCGACAGAACCCGCACCCGGGGGCTTTGCGGTGGCGGTGCCAAGGTACGTGTGGCCCGCGCTGCCCTTCATTTTTGGGAAGAGCCGTGCATTTCCGGCACACGCGGATCGGGCACGGTATTTTTTTCCGGCTGTCCGCTGCAGTGCTGCTATTGCCAGAATTTTTCCATCAGTGCGCAAAATTTCGGAAAAGAAATATCCACCCGGGCCTTGGCGGATATTTTCCTGCGGCTGCAGGAACAGGGTGCCCACAACATTAATCTGGTCACAGCGGAGCACTATCTGCCTTGGGTGCTGGAAGCGCTGGATCTGGCCGCGCCCGGCCTGACCATTCCCATCGTTTACAACACCGGCGGTTATGAAACACCACAGGCACTGAACGCTCTGCGGGATATTGTGGACGTATGGCTCACGGATATCAAATACGTATCCTCGGATTTGAGCAGCGAATATTCCGGCGCGCCTGATTATTTTGAGGTGGCATCGGCCGCAGCGCAAACGATGTGCCAAATGGCCGGTCCACCGGTTCTGGACAAGGATGGTCTGCTTCAAAAAGGAGTCATCGTTCGGCACCTAGCACTGCCCGGCGCCCTGGATGACACCAAAGCCGTTCTGGATTTCATGGCCACCAGGCTTCCCCGCGGCGGCTTCCTGACAAGTCTGATGAGTCAATATACCCCTTTTTACAAAGCCAGGGAACACAAGGCGCTGGCCCGCCGCATTTCCACCTACGAATATCGCCAGGCAGTAAACTACGCAGTAGAGCTGGGTCTGACGCAAGGGTACATGCAGGAAAAAAGCAGCGCCAAAGAAAAATATACGCCCGCTTTTGATTTGGAGGGCGTGGAAGGAGTCTAAACAGCAGCATGCACAAGAAAAAAATTCTCATGCTCACCACCGGCGGCACCATTGCTTCCGGCCCTACGGAAAACGGGCTTGCCCCTGTGCTCAGCCCTGCTGAATTGCAGAGCTATATCACGGAATTTCAAGATGTCTGCCAGCTGGAATGTCAGGCACTTTGCAGTCTGGACAGCACCAATATCACCCCCAAACACTGGCAGATGATTGCCCGCGCCATTCGCCAGCGGTACGATGACTATGACGCATTTTTGATCTGCCACGGTACGGACACCATGGCATACACCGCCGCAGCGCTCTCTTATCTGATTCAAAATGCAGACAAGCCGATTCTGATTACGGGCGCTCAGCGCTCCATTCTTCTGGAGATCACCGACGCCAAAAAGAACCTTCGGGACAGCATTCTCTTTGCTCTGGACGGACGAGCCATCGGTGTGCACCTGGTTTTTGACGGAAAACTGATTGCCGGAACGCGTGCCAAAAAGACTTCCAGTTTCAGTTACAACGCGTTTTCCAGCATCAATTTTCCCACACTGGCCCAAGTGCAGAATGACCGGGTGATTTACTATGTTCCGCCCTGCCCACCTGCAGGACCCGTACAATTTTACGATGCTCTGAACACCAATCTGTTCCTTTTGAAACTGACGCCGGGTATCTCATCGGATATTATTCCACTGATTGTAAAATTGTACGACTGCATTTTGGTGGAAAGTTTCGGCGTGGGCGGCCTGCCGGACAGCATTTTGGATACGCTGTGCACCGAACTGTCACATTACAAACCTTACGAAAAGGTTTTGGTCATCACCACCCAGGTCACTTACGAAGGAAGCGCTGTGGACACCTACGAGGTGGGCCGGCGGGTGCGCAACCGGGTGTCGTTTTTGGAGACCCGAGATCTGACGCTGGAGGCAGCATACACCAAACTGATGTGGATTTTAGGTCAGGGGGTCGCCAGCTGGGACGAACTGGAAAAAGCATTTTACACCCCGGTGAATTATGATATGGCCTTTTGAGAAAAAAGATCTCCCGCACGGCAACCCCGTGCGGGAGATCTTTTTAATTGGGAATTTCCTGATCAAATTCCAGGTTATCGAACAGGTTCAGTTCCTGTGTAGTGCTTTCGCGGGGATAATATTCCACCTGCACCCGATCGCCCTCTCTGGTCAGCGCCAGTTCGTCCGACAAACTGCCCTGCACACTGAACAAAAGCTGCGGCTGTTCCTCGAGCACCAGATAATACGCCGTACCGGTGGGCGTATATTCGCTGCCGATGCGCAAAACCGTGCCGGTCATCTGCTCTTTTTCCGTGCTCACGCTGCCCACTATTTGTCCGGCGGGACTGGCCTGAATGGCTTTTTCATAATTGAGCCGCGCCTCACTGATGCTTTCACCCACGCCCACGGTCTGATAATCTTCCACCGACACATAGGCATACTGTTTGATCAAGCCTTCCGCATCCTTCAGCGTCATAAAATACGTGGGTACGCCGTTCATGTTTACGACCAGGGGGAAGGCAGCCTGATAGCCGTACTGCTGCACCTTTCCCTGGGCAGACTGCTGGGCGGCCTCTTCCGTTGCACCGCTGATGGGGTACAAATGGGGCTCCTTGGTGACCATATCCACCATCACAAAACCGATGGCGCTCTCGTCCGCTCCCACGCTGGTCAGGCCGGTAAACAGATAGCAGTTACCGTCATTGTAAAGAATGGCGCTTCCCGGGGATGTGCGGTATTTGTCCTTATCGCTGAAGTTCAAATAGCCATGCACGTATTCCCCTTTGTTGTTCAGCTGCGTCATGATGAAGTCTTCCGGCTGCACCCGGTCCACCCAATCCGGCAGCTGATCAATGGAATATATTTCGCTCTCGCCCGTGGCACAGTCCATAACCACCGCGCCGGTCGCCTCCGGAAGTGAAAAGCCGCGCAGATACCGATAAGTGGTGATGACCCAGTACGGACGGCCGGAGTCATCCAGCTCAAAGCTGTAATCCGTCAGGCCCGTGAAGGGCGCGGCGGTAAAGCGGGCGTAGAACAAAAGATTCTGCCACAGATACGCGCCCGGCTGATACTTGATGTTATACCCGTCCACATACTCCACGTCCTGCGGGTTGGTGGCGGAAACCGTCACATATCCGGGTGTACCTTCCAGATTGGTCAGCCATTTAAACAGGCCGGAATGATAAGTGGGCACCGCCCACAGCAATTCTCCGTTCACCTGCTGCAGCGTCGGTTCTCCCAACACCACCTGGCTGCCCAGACTCGGCCGCTCGCCCAGTTTTTTGTCCGCCAATTTTTTTGCCATGTCCTCATCCACAATGGGCAGCTGGCTGATATCCACTGTATCAAAGTCCTGGGAGAAATCCATCTCTTTTAATTCCGGCATCTGATCGCGGAATGCGTTCACCTGAAACAGCACCGAAGAGCCAATGGTTACCAGTGCAAACGCGCCCCACAAAACACCCACTACCACAAAGGGCCAGCGCCGGAACTGCGCATGGCGCACAAAGGTCACCCGTATGCCGCCTGCGCCCTGCTGCGTGACAAAACGACCGATTTTGTCCACTGTAAAAATCGCAAACAGAAGGGTAAACAGCACACAATACAGAAACGCCGACTCCGGGTACAGCGGATTCAGGTTCATGTGATTGAACAATACATAAACGGCGAACAGAACCAGCACCAGCGCCACCGCTTTGCCTTTCCATCGCTTCAAAACAATTCCTCCTCTGCCAAAGTGCCTTTGTTCGGCACCCGAATGATAAGTATTATACAATCTCACGCAGAAAAGGAAAAGAGGAAAATGTATTTTTCATTCGACCGAAGCCTTCTTTTGAAGCACCTCCCCCAGCGCCTGCCGAAACGCCTGATGAAGGCCTGTGGCTGCAAGCCCGCTGAACATTCCCTGCAAGAGCACCGCCGGCGTCAGTTCGCCGCTCATCCACACTGCCAGCGCCGCCCCCAGTACTGCGCATACCGTCGGAATATACTTGTGCCCCGTATCTGCAATCCAGCGTTTCAAAATCCACCCTACGCACAAACAAATGCCTGTAATCACCGGAATGATATAGTCCGCCAGAAACGATAAATCCATGTTTCTCCCTCCCCGTTTTCTCTGGTACTATCATAATCTTTCCGGTTTTGTTTTATGCTTGTGCAAAGTGGAAGCCGCGGACTGAGGCCCGCCAGAAGCTCGTTGGTAATCGTACCGCAGCGCAGAGCCAACTTCTCCGCGCGGATTTCTTCTGCACCGTCTTTACCAATCAGCGTCACTTTGTCCCCCGCCTGCACACTTGGCACATCGGTCACATCCACCAGCATCTGATCCATGCACAAACGCCCCACCATCGGCGCAAACCGACCGCGGATCAAAACCCGGCCGCCTTTTTCCGGAAGATTTCTGGGAAGGCCATCCGCATATCCGATGGTCACCACGGCCAGCCGGGTGGTACGTCGCGCTACAAAAGCAAGGCCGTATCCTGCCCCCTGTCCCGCTGCAATTTCACGCACACTGGCAACGCGTGCTCGCAGAGACAGCACCGGGCGAAGGGGCACGTCATTTTTGCCTGCAAACACCCCGCTGTACACCCCGTACAGAGCGATTCCCGCCCGAACCCAGCTGCAAGGTTCCGGCGGCTGATTCAAAACCCCATAACTGGCATGCAAATGCACCTGTCCCACATCCACACCCGCGCTGCGCAGACGCTCCACTGCGGACCAAAACAGCGCCGTCTGTTCTGCGGTGTACCGGCGCGCCGACGAGCTGTCTTCGTCAGAAACGCACAAATGAGAAAAGACACCTTCCACACGAATATTGGGCAAACGGAAAATCTCCAGCAGTGCCTTGGTATTCTGTGCGGGGACGCCCAGCCGGTGCATTCCCGTATCCAGTGCCAGATGAACCCGCACAGGCCATCCCGCGCCAGACAGCGCCCTGGCATGCGCCTCGTCCGCCAGCGTCTGCGTCAAGTGCCAGCGCACCAGCAGCGGCGCATCCGACGGATCTGTGTATCCCAGGATCAGAATACGGCCCCGGATACCGGCACGCCGCAACGCAATTCCCTCGGACAAGCAGGCCACCGCCCAGCTATGCACCCCTGCCCTTTGCAGCGTGCGTGCTGTGAGAACTGCACCGTGACCGTATGCGTCTGCTTTGACCACTGCCATCAAAGGACAGCCCGCCTGACGGCGCAGCGCATACGCATTGGCGGTCAGGGCCTGGCAGTCGATCTCCCGCCAGGCTCTGGCGGTTTTCGAAGAGCGCCGCGGCCAAAGGCGCCGTACCATGTACGCACCGAAAAAGCTGAGAACCGTCACCAAAATAAAATGCACCAGTGGGAGATCCACCAGAACCGCCCGCAGTCCGCACACTTTTGCCACACCCCGCACCGCAACAATGCACCACGGATGAAGCAAATATACCAGCATGGAAACGTCCCGCGCCGGTTTGCACTGTCCCCGGTTTTCGCGCAGAAGCAATCCGAACAAAAACACCATACACACCGGCAAAACAAGATACATGCTGTCGTGACGCTGCACACCCAAACTGCGCAGCCAAAAGGCCTCGGCGCTCATGGCTGCAAGCGAAGCCGCAAATCCCGCTGCACAGACGACCCGGCTCCACTTGAAATCTTCCGCGCCCAGCAAAAGAAACAACGGAACAAAAAACAACCCGTTGCGCGTGTAGCCGAACAAAGCAAACACGCCCTCGTAAAAAGAATGAAAAAGCGGTACGTTCTGTACAAATCCGTAATAGCTGTCGCCGCCCAGACCAATCAGGTACAGCGCGCCCGCCGCACAAAGCGCCGGACCTCTTCCCATCTTTCGCAAAAGAAGCACCAGCACAACCCCCAGCATAACCGCCGGGAAATACCACAGATGATAGAACGTTCCCTGGAAGAATATCTGACGTACAAATTCCGGTAGCCGCCAATCCCCCGCATACAGATTCAGCGGGAGATACAAAAGAATCGCTGCAGCGTAAAGCGTACCGGTTTTTCGCAGAAACCGACCGGGATTCTGTTTGAGAAAGTGTCCCGTAACCATCAGAAAAAAGGGTACCGCTACCCGCGCCAGCACGCGCGTGAGCCAGAAATCCCCTGCTGCGCTGAGCTGCGCCAGAGGCGAAGTATGAATGGCGATGACCAGCACTGCCGCCGCAAGACGAGACCAATCCAGGGCAGGCGTATTTTTCTCCTTCATTGGGCCCACCTCCAGACCGTTGCAATAAAACCACCGCAATTATCGCCGGAGATCTGCACATAGCCGTCCGGAGCATCCCATTCTGTCCGTTCCCCTTTGCAGGGGATATAAGACACTCGGGCCCGCATGCATCCGCTCAGTTTTACCTCCACCGGGTTTTGCTTCAGGAAGGCGGTATACTCTTCCAGACAAAGTTCATTTTCTTCCAAAATTGCAGCGTGAGGCGCGCCCACATAGCGAAAATGCCACGGTTCTTCCGCAATGCCCGTCAAATTCTGTTTTTCTGCCCGGTAACGTTGAATGAATCCCCAGCGGGCCGCCTGACGCCGAAAAGCTCCGCAAACCCCGTCCTTTGGAAAATCCGGCCGGATAAAATCAATGAACTCTGCCGTTTTTCCCAGGTCAATGGCAAGGCCTGTCTGATGCTCGCTGCAGCCGGGCCGGGCTACATATTGTTCGGTAAATGCGCTTCCTTCTTTGGACAGAGTATCGTCCCAGATGTTTTTCTGCTCCTGTGCACTGCGCCAACCGGAAACCGGCACGATCTCATTTTGGCCGCCTACGGACCGAATGCACCCTTCCAGCGCCATGGCAGCACGCCGCTCCAGCTGCACCTGCCCGCCGACGCCGGTCAGTTCCACCCCATGAGCAGAGCGCAGGGGATGTTCCCGATTGACCAGAATCAAAGTCCCTTCCCGGGTCATGCTTCGTGTCAGAATCATGCTTCCATCCCCAGTTCCACCAGCCGGCTCACCAGATGATCGAAATCCATTCCGGCCGCCTTCATCATGCTGGGATAGCGGCTGTGCGCCGTAAAGCCTGGAATAGTGTTGATTTCATTGAACACAATACGCCCTTCCGGCGTGAAGAACAGATCCACCCGCGCAAACACACGACATCCCATCGCTTTATAAAGTTGCTTTGCCACCTGCTGTATCCGGCGGACATCCTGTTCACTCAACCGGGCGGGACAATGGATACGGGATGTTTTCAGCGTATACTTTTCCTCAAAATCAAAAAATCCGCCGGACAATTCAATTTCATCCACGCACCCCACTGTCAGCTCCCGGTTTCCCAGCACAGCGCAGCCCACTTCAAAGCCCTGTATCTCCTGCTCCAGCAAAACGCGGTCGTCATGGGTGAAGGCTTTTTCCACGGCCTTCTGCAATTCCTGTTGGTTCTGCACCCGGGCAATACCGATGGAAGATCCCGACCGCACCGGTTTCACAAACAACGGCCAGCCAATTTCTTCGGCTGCACGGCGGATGTCCTGAAGTGATGTGCCCCGTTCGAACACTGCGCTGGCCGGCACCTCAATTCCCGCCTGCTGCGCCAGCCGGTGCGCACGGTCCTTGTCCATGCAGAGTGCACTGGCCAGCGTTCCGCATCCCGCCAGGGGAACATCCATCAACTCCGCCAGACCCTGCACGGTGCCGTCCTCGCCGTTTTTCCCATGCAGAATTGGGAACAGGACGTCGAACGAAAAGCGCATGCGATGATCTCCTTCCACCACAACCTGATGTACTCCTTTGTCCAAGGAAAGTGTGCAGGGGGTGCAGAATAAATGATCGTTGCACCAGCTTCCGTCCACAATTCTCTCCAGCGGTCCGTTGTAATAAAGCCATTGTCCCTGCCGGGTGATTCCAATGGTCAGAGGAACAAAGCGCTGTACGTCCAGATGGCTCAATACCGCATGTGCGGATTGCAATGACACCTCATGTTCGGTGGAACAGCCGCCGAACAGAACGGCAACCACAGTTTTTTTCATGCAAAAACTTCCTTTCAACGCACAAAAGCGACGTTTTGATTTGACACCTTTATGGTATCAAACCAAAACGCCGCTTTCTTTTCGGCTTTCCTACTTCTTCTCAAAGAAATTCTTGCAAAAATCTTAACAGCACAAATTTACGCCTTCATCTCCAGGCATTTCTTGGGGCAGGCAGCCGCACAGACGCCGCAACCCACACAGTTCTTCGCATTTAGAATCCATGTTTTCGCCGCCCGGTCCACAACAATGGCCTGCTGCGGGCACTTTTTCGCGCAAAGGGTACAGTATACACACTTCGATGCATCGTTCACCGGTTTTCCGCCGGCCTGCGCCGTTTCCGGTGCTGCCGGGCGGGTAAAGGTCTCACTTTTCTTTTGGGTGTCGGGCTGGGTATACCCCTGCGCCATAGTCAAACACTTTTTGGGGCACACGTTCACACAGCTGCCACACTGAACGCAGTCAAACCGCTGAATGGTCCAGGTGCCTGCTTTGCGGTCCACAGACAGCGCCCCCGGCGGACAGCTGCGCGCACACAGACCACAGCCAATGCAGTCCTCAATTTTGATTTCCACATGGCCACGCATCCGCTGAGGATACTGTGCGGGCGCAAAGGGATAAGCCGTGGTGGCTGGTTTTGAAAACAAGTTTTTCAGCGCGGTCTGCGCAAAGGGAAGAAATCTCAAATTTGCCATGCTCATCACCTCTCCGTACAGCTGATGCAGGGGTCAATGGTCAGGATCAGGAGCGGAACATCGGCCAGCTGACACCCTTTGAGCAGTTCCAGCATCGGCGGAATGTTTGCGGTTGTAGGCGTGCGCAGACGAAAGCGGTCCAAAAATTTGGTTCCGTTTCCTTTTACATAATAGATGGCCTCGCCCCGAGGCTGCTCGATGCGCATAAAATACTCGCCCTGAGGATTGCCTTTCACCGGCACCTGAATGGGTCCGTTGGGCATCTTGCCCACCGCCTGCCGGATCAGGGCAAAGGACTGGTAAATCTCTTCAATGCGCACCTGGCACCGGGCGTAGGAATCCCCATCCTGCGCGGTGACCGGCTCGAAATCCAACTCGTCGTAAGCTGCATAGCCCAGTTTGCGCGCATCGTAAGCGAGCCCGCTGGCCCGCGCCATGGGGCCTACCGCGCCCAGAAGCACCGCCTGATCGGGTTTGAGAATTCCCATACCCCGCAACCGGCTGCCCACAGTGTAGTCTCTGAGAAAAGCCTCTGCGATGGGACGCAGCTGACGCTCCATCTCGTTCACTGTTTCCACAATTTTCATCAGCATGCTGTTGTCCATGTCCTTGAGCACGCCGCCCACGCAGTTCACCGAGAAAATCACCCGGCCGCCGGTGGTCAAATCGAACAGATCCAGCACTTTTTCCCGCAGCCGCCAGGACTCCATGAACAGGCTTTCAAAACCCATGGCGTCCGCCAGAAGGCCCAGCCACAGCAAATGGCTGTGTACGCGGCTCATCTCCATCCAGATAGTTCGCAGGTAGTCCGCGCGCCGGGGCGTTTCCACGCCCATGATTTTTTCCACGCTTTGGCAATAGCCCATGCCATGACCGAAACTGCAAATGCCGCACACGCGCTCGGCAATGTAAACGTATTCCTTAAAATCTTTTTTCTCCACCAGTTTTTCAAGGCCTCTGTGCACAAACCCAATGCTGGGCACCGCTTCGACCACGGTTTCATCTTCCAAAACCAGGTCCAAGTGGACCGGCTCCGGCAGAACCGGATGCTGCGGGCCAAAAGGCACAATGCTTCTCTTTGCCATTGCCCGTCACCCCTTTTCCTTGAACGGCGTTTCCCGGTCAATGCGGTACAGCCGATGATGATAATCGTTTTCCATGCTCTCCACGTTCACGCCGAACAGCTCTGCCATTTCGTTTTCCTGCAAAAATGCGCAGGGATACACCTGTGTAATGCTGGAGACCGGCTGGTCCTGCTGCACGGTCAGGCGCAGCGTGCACATGTCGAAATCTTTTCCGAAGGAATAGCTCAATTCATACTGGTCGGGCAGCCGCACGGCACAAATCTGCACCACGCGCCAGCCTTCCATTTTAAAGCGGATAACTTTGGGCAAAAACTGCTCCATTGTGATCGGCTCGATCGTGTTCACACATTCCATTCCCGTTCCTCCTCACGCTCCGCCTGTTTTTCGCTCCAGCGCATAGGCCTCCTGCTTTTTCCGCAGCAGTTCCAGCGCCTTGACCACGCCGTCGATGATCGACTGCGGCCGCGCCGCGCAACCCGGCACATAGACATCCACCGGGATCACTGTGTCCACGCCGCCCTTGATGTTATAGCAATCCTTGAACACACCGCCGGTGCAGGCACAGATGCCCACGGCCACCACAACCTTGGGATTAGGCATCTGTTGATAAATCTGCTTGACTACGCTCTCACTCTGGCTGTTGACGCCGCCGGTAATCAGCAGAATATCCGCCTGGAAAGGATCGCCGGTATTGATGATTCCGAAGCGTTCGATGTCATACACCGGAGTGGTGCAGGCCAGCACTTCAATGTCGCATCCGTTGCAGCTGCTGGCGTCATAGTGAAGCAGCCAGGGAGATTTTGCCAGTTTTTCCATATCTGTCTGCCTCCTTTATCGAATCAGCATCAAAATCAAAAAGTTCAAGCCGCCGGTCAGCAAAGTGACCACCCAGCAGCTGCTCAAAAGTGTTTTCCATTTTACACGGGCGCTGACGTTGTCCCACAAAATTTCCAAAAAATAAGCCAAAAGGCACATCACAACGGCCAGCGGCCAGCTCCACCAGTTTTCATTAATAAAGAACAGTGCCACGATTCCCAGCAACAGGATCATCTCGTAGTATTCCGCAATGCTCATGATGGCCAGCGTAGGACCGGCCATCTCCGTGGTCAGGCCCTTGACCATCTCCTGATGGGCATGATGGCTTGTGGAAAGATCAAAGGGCGATTTGCGCAGTTTGATGGCCATGATGAACAAGAAGCCCAGCAAAAAGCCCGGCATGGCAAGCACGCTGCTGTAAGGCATTTGAATAATATCCCCCACGTGAAACGAGCCGGTCGCCAGATAGAACCCCACTGCCAGCAGCAGAGTCAGCGGTTCGTAAGCCATCATCTGAACCATCTCACGGCTGGCACCCATGGTGGCAAAAGGCGAAGAGTCGCTGGATGCCGCCATAATCAGGAACATGTCCGCCGTGGAGAGGATGAACAAACACATCAGAATGTCCTCGCCCGCAAACAGCATACATCCCGCTACCGCCAGGAACACAAGATAGCTCAGGTTTAAAAGCATCTGCACGCTGTTGACCGCGATCATCTGCTTGGAAAACAATTTTGCCAAATCGTAAAAGGGCTGCAGCAGCGGCGGGCCCTGACGGCCCTGCATCCGCGCGGTCACAATGCGGTCCGCGCCTTCCAGAAGGCCGCCTGCCAGAGGTGCCAGCAGCAAATACAAGACAACCGAAAGAATCTGCATTATACGGCACCTCCAATAATCAAACAGAGCATTACGACCAAAACGCCCGACGAGACAATCACGGAAGGTCGCATCAGCCGGCGCATGCCGAACTCAAAGCGAAGATACCAGTTGGTGAGGTACAGGTGTTCCGGCTCGCCGAAGCTGTTTACAAAATACGTGTTGTCGCCCTCATTGGCGCCACCCATGTAGATGGGCACGTAATCCCGGTGCGCGGACCGGGTGATCAGGAACATGGTGGCCGGCACAAAGATCACCGAAGCCAGCATGATGGCCATGGTAGTAAGCACGCTCATGGACAACACCTGATGAGAGGTACCGAAGATTTCCAAAATAATGGGATTGACCACCCATGTGGCCACAAAGGGGAACAAAAGGCACAGCAGCAGCATGCTGGCCGAATGAACATACATGGACAGGTACTGGTCCTTGTGGGTTCTGTCTGTTACCTCAACGCTGGTGTGATGCAGCGAGAGCAGCTTGGACAGCCACTTGGTCCAGTAAAGCATGGTAGTGGCACTGCCGTAAGCCAAAAAGAGGACCAAAAGATAGTTGCCCGCGTCCACAAACGCCTTTAACGCCACCCACTTGGAAATCAGCATTCCAAACGGAGCCAGATACATGCCGGCAATTCCGATGCCCATAATATAAGTAAGCTGCGGCAGACGCAGCAACAGGCCGTGCATATCCTCAATATCCCGGGAACCCAGGCTGTTTTCCACCGAACCTACCGCCTGGAACAGCATGGATTTGCTGACAGAATGGAAAATCATCAAAAGAACCGCGGCCCAAATGGTCTCCTCCACACCTATGCCCGCACAGGCCACGATCAGGCCCAAATTGGAAATGGTAGAAAAAGCCAGCACTTTTTTTCCGTCGTTTTGTGCAATGGCCATCATGCTGGCAGCAATGAAGGTAAAACCGCCGATCAGCGAGACCATGGTACCGGTCAGCGTTCCCGACAATGCCGGCGCCAGACGGATCAGCAGATACACACCCGCTTTGACCATGGTGGCACTGTGCAAAAGCGCACTGGACGGCGTGGGCGCCACCATGGCTCCCAGCAGCCAGGAAGAAAACGGAAGTTGCGCGGACTTCGTCAGTCCCGCCAGAGAGAGAAGTGCCACCGGAATCACCGCACCGGCCGCTACCACCTCTCCCAGCTGAACGGTTCCCTCGGTAGCCGCTGCCACTGCAATGGCAATGGCAAAGCCGAGACCGCCCAGAAGGTTCATCCACAAGGCGCGGAAACTGTTGTGTACCGCTTCCTCTGTGCGGGTATAACCAATGAGCAGGAAAGAAATCACGCTGGTAATTTCCCAGAAGAAATACATCCACACAAGGTTTTCGGACAAAACCAGTCCGAACATCGCCGCAAGAAACAGGAACAGCATGGAAAAGAAAAATCCGCTGCGATCTTTAAATTCTTTGTGGTGGCGATGGTATTCACGCATGTATCCCACCGAATAAATGCAGATCAGGCCGCCCACAAAGGCGACAATGATGCACATCAGCATGGTCATGCTGTCCACCTGCATGTGATCGGCGCTGTCGATGCGAGTGGTGAATTCCGACCACAGCAATACAGCTGTCTGTCCAACGGACAAAAGCGCCACCGGGTACTTTCGATGCTTGATGCTCAGGCACACGATCAGCACCATCAGGAACAGCTCGCCCGCCGTCATAAGATGGTCCACCAGTTCCGTGAAGCGGTAAAAGGTCATGATCTGAGCGCCATTTGCCAGCCAAAGCCCCAGAACCAGCGCGGCTGTCGCCATCACACCGCCCGCACCCACGTACACCAAAATGCCGCGGACCCGGTCGGACCGGATTACGGAGACAACTCCCGCAATCAGCAGCGGCCAGAGGATCAAAATTGGTAAAATGTCCATAAAACCCGCTCCTTTATGGAAAGAAATCATAAAAACTAGCAATTATTATAGTCCCATTTTTTTCGATTTACAAGGGTAAAGTCCGCCTGAAACGCGCTTTTTGACGTTTTTATGCAGAATGGACACTCTGGTATTTTGCATTTATTGGTGCTAAAATAAGTTCCAAATATTCTTGATGGAAACAGGATGAATAAACCATGCACGAATTGACCATCACCCAGAACATTCTGGACATTTCTCTGGCTGCAGCACGCCAGCAGGGTGCGACGCGCATTCGGACCATCCGCCTCAAAATGGGCCCTTTTTCCGGTGTGGTCCCTGAATGTGTTCAAATGTATCTGGACGTACTGGCCCAGGGCACCCCGGCCGAGGGGGCAAAAATCGAGGCGACGAGCCTTCCCCTGCGGGTTTTGTGCCGTGACTGCGGCCAAGAGAGCGAGATCACACGGGACCGCATTCAGTGTCCCCATTGCGGCAGTCTGCGGCTGAAGCGGTTGTCCGGACGTGAGTGCACGGTGGACAGTTTGGAGGTAGATTGAATGGAAATCAAAGTACTGCATCAGGTGCTTGAATGGAATGAGGACGTGAGCGCACAGGTGCGTGACACCCTGGCCGCGCACAAGGTGTGCATGATAAATGTAATGGGCAGTCCCGGCACCGGGAAGACCAGTCTCATTACCGCTTTGATTGCACGTTTGAAGCGCACCTTTTCCATCGGAGTCATCGAGGGAGACATCACCGGGCAGATTGACGCAGAAAAAATTGCCGCGCTGGGCATTCCTGCAGTACAGCTGAATACTGACGGTGCCTGCCACATTGAAGCCATGAGCATTCAGCGCATTCTGCCGCAATTTAACCTTGACAAGCTGGATGTGCTGTTTGTGGAGAACATCGGAAATCTGGTGTGTCCGGCGGAGTTCGACATTGGCGAAAATTTCCGCACCACACTGCTGAGCATTCCCGAAGGAGACGACAAGGTGGCCAAATATCCGCTGATGTTCACGGACACCGACTGCCTTGTATTGACCAAGTGTGATATGTTGCCCTATTTCGATTTTGATTTGGAGCGCGTGAAAGCAGACTACCGGGCCGTCAATCCGGACGGACCGCTGTTTTCCGTTTCCAGCCGTACCGGCGACGGTCTGGATGAGCTGACACACCATTTGGAAAACCGCATCCGCGCGGCACTCGCATGAGCGGGGCACGCCGTGTCCGGATGACGGTATCCGGCATTGTGCAGGGCGTGGGATTCCGGCCTTTTCTGCACCGTCTGGCCCGGGAACATTCCCTGTTCGGCTGGGTGCGCAACACCCCGTTTGGCGTCGAGATGGAACTGGAGGGCACACCCGATCATCTGAAAGCATTTGAACAGGCACTGACCCTGTCCGCCCCGCCTTTGGCCGTGGTGGAACGAGTGCAGACCACCGTACTGGATACGCTCGCCCACTTTGAAGAATTTTCCATTCTTCCCAGTGCAGAAGGCGGCGGCGGAACGCTGGTCTCCCCGGACATTGCCCTCTGCCCGGCCTGCGAAAAAGAATTGAAAGATCCCGCCGACCGGCGCTATCGTTATCCATTCATCAACTGCACCGATTGCGGTCCCCGGTACACCATCATCCGGGACCTGCCCTATGACCGGGCCAAAACATCCATGGCCGGATTCCCCATGTGCGCGGAATGCAGCGAAGAGTATGCAGACATTCGCACCCGGCGGTACCACGCCCAACCTGACTGCTGCCCTGTCTGCGGTCCTTCCGTATCCTTTCTGAATGCCGACGGAACATCTGTGGACGGTGACCCATTCGAGCAGGCGCAGAAGGCTCTGGCAGCGGGTGCCATTGTAGCGGTGAAAGGCATCGGCGGCATTCATCTCGCCTGCGATGCACGCAATGAACAAGTGGTCAGCCTGCTGCGCCGTCGCAAGCACCGGGAGGAAAAACCGCTGGCCGTCATGTGCCGGGACCTGGAGGCTGCGCGGCGCCTTTGCCGCGTAACCGAAGAGGAGCAGACGCTTTTGGAGAACGTCCGCCGCCCCATTGTGCTGCTTGCCAAAAAAAGGCCCGACGATTTTCCCTTTTTGAGCAACAACGGCCGCGTGGGTGTGATGCTGCCTTACACGCCTTTGCACGTACTTTTACTGGACGGTCTCTTCGGCGGGCCGGATGCGGTGGTGATGACCAGCGCCAATCTGTCCGATCAGCCGGTTCTGATCCACGGGCAACAGGCACTGACCGGGCTCTCGGGCATTGCGGACTTCTTTTTACTACACAACCGCCCGATTCAAAACCGCTGTGACGATTCTCTGGTGATGGCCTGGCAGGGGCGGGAATACTTTTTCCGCCGCAGCCGGGGATACGCGCCGCAGCCGGTGCGCACAGCGCAGGACGTGACCGGTGTGATTGCCTTTGGCGCGGAACAGAAGGCATCTTTTGCTGTGGGGCGGGAGTGTCATGCGTTTTTGAGTCCTCACATCGGTGATTTAAAGAATTTGGAGACACTGGATCATTACCGGCATGCACTGGATACCTTTTTGCGGCTGTTTCGGGTGACGCCCCGGATGCTGGTGTGCGATCTGCATCCGGATTACTGGTCCACCCGGGAAGCCCTTCAGCGCAGTGAACCGCAGGGGCTGCCGGTCTTGCAAGTACAGCACCACTGGGCGCACATGGCCGCCTGTATGGCGGACAATGAGCTGTCCGGCCCGGTGTTCGGCATTGTGTGGGACGGCACCGGTTTGGGGCTGGACAGCCAGGTATGGGGCGGTGAATTCCTTGTGGGCGACTGCAGCGAATTTCAGCGTGTTGGCTCCATCCGGCCGGTGCTTCTGCCCGGCGGCGATGCGGCCGTGCGGGAAATCAGCCGCGTGGCGCTCTCGCTTCTGTGGGACGCAGAACTTTCTGCCGACAGCGCGCCTGTGGAGCCCACCCGATGCCGTTCGCTGTGTGCCATGCTGGAGCGTGGCACTGCCTGTACGCCTGCCAGCAGCATCGGCCGTCTGTTTGACGGGGTGTATTCCCTGCTGACCGGAACCGGCCGTGTAAGCTACGAAGGGCAGGGCGCTACGCTGCTGGAAGCCATGTTCCGCCTTGAAATTCCGGGCCGTGTCTATCCCGTTGAATTTTACGAGGAAAACGGCATCCGCCGTTTTGACACCCGCCCGCTGATGCGCGCCATTGCGGCCGACTGCGCGGACAAGCAGGAGCCGGCTGCGGTCGCCCGCGGTTTTATGGATGCCCTGTGCCGTCTGGCACTGGAGCAATGCCGCGCACTGAACGTCCAACGCCTTCCGGTGGTTTTGTCCGGCGGCGTTTTTCTCAACCGATATCTTTTGGAGAATATCACCCGTCTTTTAACACAGGACGGTTATTCCGTGTTCACACATCACCGCGTTTCCACCAGCGATGAAGGCATCTGCCTGGGTCAGCTGGCCATCGCGGCACAGCAAAGGAGGAAACACACACATGTGTCTGGCTGTTCCTTTGAAAATCACAAGCATTGACGGCAAGACTGCGATAGGTGAGGCCGCGGGGCTGTCGCAGAAGCTGCGGGTGGACTTTCTGCCCGATGTGCAGCCTGGCGATTACGTCATGGTTCACGCCGGATTTGCCATTCAAAAGCTGACGCCGGAACAGGCGACTGAAAACCTGAGCTGCATTCAGGAGGCCATCGATGCTCTGTGAGGAAGATTTCCGCCGTCCCCAAGGGACGGAGCGCCTTTTGAAAAAACTGCACGAATGGAGCGCATCCACAGGGCCTGTCCGCCTGATGGAAATCTGCGGAACCCATACTATGGCCATCGCCAAATGCGGCTTGCGAACACTGCTGCCCGCCTCCATCCGTCTGGTGTCCGGGCCCGGATGCCCGGTGTGTGTCACGCCCGCCGGGGCCATGGACGGCATTCTGCGCCTTTCAGACCGGCCCGACATTCTGCTTGCCAGTTACGGGGATCTGCTGCGCGTGCCCGGTTCCCGCCGGGGCGACACACTTCTGCGCCGCCGGGCAATGGGCGCTGCGGTGCACACTGTATACTCCCCCATGGAGGCATTGGATCTGGCGGTGCAGCATCCGGAACGTCAGGTGGTTTTTCTGGGCGTCGGCTTTGAAACCACCGCGCCCGGCACCGCTGCCTGTATTTTGGAGGCAGCGGAACGGAACCTTTCCAACTTCTCGGTGCTGTGCCTCTTAAAACAGACCCAGCCGGCTCTGCGCGCTTTGATCGAAGCGCCGGATTTTGCGGTCAACGGCTTTTTGTGTCCGGGCCATGTGGCGGCAATCACCGGTTCGGATGCGTTTGCTTTTCTTCCCCGTGAATACAATCTGCCGGCAGTGGTCAGCGGGTTTGAAGCGGGCGATCTGGTGTACTCTGTGTACCGCCTGATGCAGATGCTGGTACAGGGCAAGCCTTCACTGGAAAACGAATACACCCGTCTTGTCCGGCCCCAGGGAAATCCCGCTGCACTGGCGGCCATGCGGCAGGTGTTCTGCCCGTTCGACAGTCTGTGGCGCGGACTTGGCCGCATACCGGGCGGCGGTTTGCGCCTGCGGGATGAATTTGCCGCCTGGGACGCGGCGAAAAAATTTGATTTTGTACCGGGAGATCGCACCGATGTTCCGGGCTGCGCCTGCGGCTCTGTCATACGCGGCGTAGCACAGCCGCGTGAGTGCCCCCTGTTCGGCACAGTGTGTACGCCGGCCGACCCGGTGGGGCCGTGCATGGTCTCAAGCGAAGGTTCCTGTGCAGCGGCTTACCGGTATCAAATCTGAGTGGAGGGAAACGTATTTGGAAGAGATCATTACACTGGATTACGGAAGCGGCGGTCTGCGCACATCTCAGCTGATTGAATCCGTGCTGGTGCCCGCATTTCAAAACGACGCGCTGAATGTTTTGGGTGACGGCGCGGTGCTGCCCTCAGACGGTCCGCTGGTGTTTTCCACCGACAGCTTTGTGGTCACCCCCTGGAAATTTCCGGGCGGAGATATTGGAAAACTTTCGGTGTGCGGCACAGTGAACGACGTGTGCATGGCTGGCGGTGAACCTCGTTATCTCAGCCTTTCCTTTATTATTGAAGAGGGATTTGCGCTGAAGGATTTCCGCACGATTGTTTCCTCCATCGCACAGACGGCACAGGCCGCCGGTGTGCAAATCGTCACCGGTGACACCAAAGTAGTGGAGCGGGGCAAAGGCGACGGAATTTACATCAACACCGCCGGAATTGGGGTACTGCGCGCTCCGGGACTGAGCCGCGCCGCCATCCAGCCCGGAGATGCGGTGCTGGTCAGCGGCAGCGTCGGCTGCCATGGTGCTGCCGTGATGCTTGCCCGCGGTGAGATTCCCTGCGAGGGGGAACTGCGGTCGGACTGCCAGCCGCTGCATCTGCTCAGCGCTGCGGCGCTCCAAGCGGGCGGGGTCCGCATTCTGCGGGATCCCACTCGAGGCGGCATTGCCACCACACTGAACGAGTTTGTGGAAGGCAGTCCGCTCTGCATTGAACTGGAAGAAGACGCCGTGCCTGTGGACGCTTCTGTGGCGGCCGCCTGCGACCTGCTGGGGCTGGACCCGCTTTACTGCGCTTGCGAGGGCCGCATGCTGATTGTGGCTGCTCCGGATCATGCACAGGCCATTCTCAACGCACTGCACGCCCTGCCCGGCGGCGAAGGCGCCGCACAAATCGGCCATGTGACCGATGCAAGACCCGGCACCGTCGTTCTTCGGACCGCGCTGGGCGGAAGCAGGATTCTAGGCAAGCTGACCGGCGCGCAGCTGCCGCGCATCTGCTGAGCAGCGCTTGCCCAACCACTGCAAATGCGGTATACTAAATCTATGTTTTTACTTTGAACCGATTAGGAGGGACCGAACATGAAGCGGACGGACTACATTTCCTGGGACGAATACTTTATGGGCATCGCCCTTTTGAGCGCCCAGCGCTCCAAGGACAACTCCTCTCAGGTAGGGGCCTGCATTGTCAGCAAAGACAACAAAATTCTTTCCATGGGTTACAACGGAATGCCCATCGGCTGCCTGGACGACGACATGCCCTGGGAGCGGGAGGGCGAACCGCTGAAGACCAAATATATGTATGTGTGCCATGCGGAACTGAACGCCATTCTTAACCATGCGTCCGGCACCGGAAGCTTGAAAGGGGCCCGCATTTATACCACTCTGTTCCCCTGCAATGAATGCGCGAAAGCTCTGATTCAGAGCGGCATTTCCAAAGTGATCTATTACGATGACAAATACGCGGACACCGATTCGGTAAAGGCTTCCAAACGGATGTTCAACATGGTCGGCATTGAGTACGAACCTTACCAGCCCACCGGCCGCAGCGTTACACTTCCCCTGTAAAACAAAAAGCTCCGGGATTTAGCGGGGTGTTCGTAAGACAGTAACAAAAACAAAAGGTGTGATGAAAGTGGTCGCGCCTTTTGCCTTATGTGGATAGCCGCTTTCGAGGCGCAAGGGATGCAGTCCCTTGCGCGGAACATAGTGACGCAAAACACCCCGGACATTCAGGTGTCCGGGGTGTTTTGCGTCACCGAGCGCGCATATGGGGATTACCCTGTATAGAAGTGCGCCCTTAGTATCTGTTCGACAAATTGGAATTTATCTATTTAATCCTCCGAAACCCTTGTGTTTTCAAGGAAAATCGGCATTTTAATGTTCGTTCCTTATGTATTTTCCCTTGTTTTTGCCCTTATGAGCCGAAACAAGGGAAACTTTTTGTTTAGGCTTCCCCGACCACCTTATCAAGCAGTCTTGCGGAAGTTCGTTTCGCTTCCCTTTTAGAGTGAGCGTAGATGTTCATTGTGGTACTTACGTCAGAGTGCCCGAGCAGTTCCTGCACATCTTTCGGTGCTGCACCATTGGAGAGCAGATTGCTGGTAAATGTGTGTCTCAGCATATGAAAATGGAAATCTTCAAATCCTTCCAGTTTCTTTTTTGCCGACCTTGTCATAACACCAACCGTACTCGGTGACTCGTATGCTCCGTCAGGTCTAAGGCAGACAAAGGATATTTCCTTGTATCCGTCTGGCACTTCATCCGTTCTCGGCAGGCTGTAGACTTCATAGTAAGTACGGTCTTTCTCCTTGACCTCTTTATAGTAATTGAGGCGGTAGAGTTCGCCATACTTGAAGCGGCTCTTGTGCTGTTCCGTCTTTGCCTTTCTGAGAATGTCCGCCAGAGTGTCGCAGAAGTCCACGGTGCGGACTTTCTTGCGTTTGGTAGCACCTATCTCTGTCTTGTGCCTTTGCCCGTTGTATCGCATACTGCGTCGTACTGTGAGGTACTGTCCGTCAAGGTTGATGTCCTGCCAAGTCAATGCACACGCTTCTCCGATACGAAGCCCTGTGTAATAGGCTATCTGCATCGGGAGCAATGCAGGATTGTCTTTCTTTTTCAGAAAGTCCTCCAACATTAAAAACTGCTGATGGTCAATGGTAGGAGCATTATCAACTTCTCCGTCCTCGTCTGCAAACAGTTCATATTCCTCTTTCTTTCCCCTCCATACCACATACTGCATAGGATTAAAGGAAATCAGTTTCTTTGGGAATACCGCAAATCGGAACGCTCCCTGCAATACCGCTGAGAACAGTCTCAGATACCCTTTGCTAAGTGCCTTTGCTGTTGTCCCGTCAGGGTTTTGTCCTCCGAAAGTGAGAAAGTCCATAAATGCCTGTAAATGTTCCGCAGTGACCGTTTTCAGCTTTCTGTCGCCGATAGGATATTTCTTTATCCTGTTCACTGTTCCCATATACGCCATCACTGTACCGTTGCTCAAATTGCCGGGTTTCAGTTCTTCCTCCACCCACATATCAAGCAGCATACCTACTGTGGTGTTCTCAGGCTTTGCCACGAACTTCTTCGCTTCGTAGTCCTCCATTGCCTTGCGGAGCAGACTCTCTGTTTCAGATTTGCTTTCTGTGCCTGCAAACTCACGCTGTACCATCTTTCCGCTTTCATCTTCTACATAGAAGCGGTAGTACCATTTCTTGCCCTTTTTTCTTACAGATCCTTTTGCCATTGATAAATAGTCTCCTTTCTATCCGTGGCAACCGGAACTGTGACGTATGGTGTGCGTAAAGTAAATAGTGTCACATCCGCCGATTGTTTCATCGGCTTTTTTCATTGTCAAAGAGCCACGGAATTATTCTTTTTCGGCAAGCCTTGCTTCGGCTTCCGCTACTATCCCGAAAAGGTCACCCATCTTTACAGCGGTGCGTCCTTCATCGTAGATATGTAAAATTCCGTCTAAGAATCGTTTCATATCCTCAATCGGTGCTTCCATCTCTTTATGGTAAACTCGCTCTGTAATCGCTCCTGATTCAATCGCATATCTGCGGAGAGACTGTTTCAGTCCTTCATCTTCTGCCACACGGTCAACCTCTGCCATAGCGTCGGAGAAGTGGTAGCAGAGAACGGAATATAAATCAATCATCTTTCCGAGAAATGTGGTAAGGAGCTGTTGGTGCGGTTCGCCATTCACAACCGTAGACACAGTATCAATGTACTTCTTGATATGTTCTTCCAAATCTTTTTCACAGAGCGTTCTGCTGTCATATTCCTTATCCTCTGAAAGACCTGTGAGCCATTCAGGAGTGGTAAGCAGTGCTTCTGCCAGTCCATTGATAATCATTGTTCTTTTTGGGTCTACGCCGTCTGCTTCGTATCTCTGTATCGTAGACTTGTTCACTCCGATACGCTTGCCAAGCTCCGGCATCGTAAGATTCAATTCTGTTCGACGTTCTTTCACTCGTTCACCGACCTGTTTTGCGGTGAATGTAATTTCTTTTTTCAAGGTTTACACCTCCTATCGAAACCAAGTATACCACACCAAAACCTATTTTGCAACTCTTTTTCTGATAAAAATTAAAAAATATCTTTAATGGGTTGTAAAATGAGTTGACAAGAAATAGCAAAATAAGTATAATGATAATTGCAAAGTTGCAAAATGAGTATTTTGAAAGGAGAGATGTACAATGACAGCAATTAAAATGGGTTTAACTATCGAAGAAGCAGCGGAATGTACGGGTATCGGTAGGAACACAATGCGAAAACTGGTGGACTGGGGCAAGCTGCCTGTTTTGAAAGTCGGACGAAAGACCATTATCCGCAGGGATACGCTGGAGCGTTTTATGACGGTCAATCAGGGCAGGAACTTACTCAATCCAAGTGATGTACGAAAAGTGGAATGACCGTTCTCCAAAGCCCTCGGCGTTTGAGAGCGAAATACACCCCTCGCACAAATCTGCGATTTGTACTCTGGGTATTTCGCCCCTGCGGGGAGCCTGTATCACAGCTTCGGACACCACCACCTCAGCTATGATACAGAGGAAATTGCACCGCAATTTCCATTGCTGTCCCACCAATCACCGATGGCTGTGACAGCCGCACCCGACAAGTCGGTTGCGTAATGAGTACGGTATTCTCAGCGAAGAAAGGAGCAAAAGGTTGGCAAGACATTCGTTCATTCAGATGTCGAAGCTGCCCAATGTCAAGGGAAGAATCTCATATATCACGAGCCACGCCAAACAGGAAAACCTTTATGCCACCTATCGTACCGCCGACAATACCTTTTGGAAAAATCTCGCCAGGGAAAGTCAGCAGGAGTTCCAGAGAAGCGGAACAACAGGAAAGTGTATCGAAGCAAGGGAGCTAATCATTGCCCTGCCGGAGATTTACACCACCTTTGACCCTCAGCAGGTGCTTGAAGAATTTACGGATAAGTTCCGACAGCAGTACGGAGTGGAATGTGTATCGGCTCTGCACCACAACAAACGCAAGACCAATTACCACATTCATCTCATATTCAGCGAAAGGAAACTGCTTCCAGAACCTGACATCAAGATTGCCACCAGAAGCGTATTTTATGACGAAACAGGAAAAAGGGTACGAACCAAGAAAGAAATCACAGACGAAAACGGTCAAATCCGAAAAGGCTGTACCGTTATCAAAAAGGGGGATGTTTACGAAAGCCATTTATTCAAAACCAAAGATGAGCGTTTCAAAAGTGAAGCGTTCATAGCAGAAGCAAAAGAAGTTTACACGGAACTTATCAATTCCCACATTTCAGATCCCGAGCAACGACTGAAAGTGTTTGATAAGAACAGCGTGTATCTCCCCACAAAAAAGATAGGCAAGAACAACCCCAAAGCTGCCGAAATCGAAGCGGACAACACGGCAAGGCAGGAATGGAACAGAACAGCAGATTTGGCTCTTGTATCGGGCATTGAAGAAACAAAGATACTGGAAATCAAGCAGACCGAAATCCACGATAAAGCCGGTCAGTCCATCCGTGAAAATGGTTGGCTTCCAAACCTATTCAGAAGTATCGTAGGCAAGGCAAAGGAATTTCTGCAAGCCATCATCCGTGAAAAGGATATGCCACCCAAGCCAGTCCTTGATATGGATATGGACGAGTTCCGCACAATGCAGACCCTTATGCTAAAGGTACAGAAGCAGGCGAAAGCAATCAAGAAGATACAGGAGATCACACTCCCGAATCTGCGACAGCAGCTTGCTGAAACAACGGGTATCTTCAAGGGCAAGGAACGCAAGGCTCTGGAAAAACAGATACAGCAGACCGAATCCGAGCTTAAAGAAAAACTGGATAAACTCCCCGATATTCTAAAAGATGACGGTTATCCTGATGTACAGGCATTTATGAAAACTTACCGCAAAGCAGAGGCTATTATCACACAGTATAACCAAGACCTTGCAGAATGGGAGCAGACAGTTAAGAACGGACAGAAACCTGCCGAGAAACAGCACAGACCGCCCGAAAGACAAAGTGTGCGTAACAGGCTCAGACAGCTTCAGGAAGAGAGTAAACAGAGTTCTCAGTCGAAGCAGAGAAAGAAATCCCAAGGCAGGGACAGATAATCACGACATAGGAAATCAACACCGCAGGGCAACCTGCCTTGCGGTCTTACATATATATCAGAGCATAAGAAAACACCCTGCAAGATTTTTTCGTCTTGCAGGGTGTTTTCTTATGCAATCCAAACTCAACAGAAACCTGAAAGTTTTCTACGCATCGCTTTTCTATTTTGGGTGGAATTTGTTAACGAAACTAATTCATCTATATCTAAACAAGTGCGTCCTTTAAATTCCACACGAATGTCTTTTGCTTTTAATATCAATTCCATAACATTTTCCTCCTGTCTATAATCGCATGTTTTCATTTGCTTGTACGCAGGGAAAACCCTGCGATTTTAGCAGGAAAAATTACATGAAAATTAAATACATAAAAATGGCCCTCCTATGAATTTTGTTTTAAATCTAATTTTCTAATCTCAGTTATCATTGGGCAAACTATTGCAATGCAAATAATTAAAATACCTGATAGTAAAAACCAATGATTTACACCGATTCTATCAGCAAAGAATCCAGAAAGAATTAACCCAATTGGCATAGCAAGAGACATGATACTTCCAGTTAAAGAAAATACACGTCCTAAATATTCAGGCTTAATTTTCTCCTGAAAAAGAGCTGTTTGCACACCGCTGTAAAACGGAACCGAAAGCCCCATTATTGCACAGCAGACTACAAATATGAAAAATCCACTTTGGGGAAGTAATCCTGAAATGGTTAAGCTTATCCCCATCATAAAAATGGATGCCGTTATTAATAAGATTCGCTTTTGGTAATTCCCAAATAACCCTAATAATAGACCCCCTATCAACATACCAGAGGCATAAGCAATCTCCGTAATAGAAATATGCATCGGTGTACCATTAAAATATTCCATAGTGATTAAAGGATATAATGCATTTATGGGCATATAAACAAACATATATAATGTTCCAACGAGTAATAAAGCAAATAATCCTTTATTTTGCCGTAGTACAGCCATTCCTTCTTTCATTTCTCGTATGAAATTTGGTTTCAAACTTTGCACTTGATCACCCAGCTTAGGAATACGTACAATTGCTACCGTAATAGATGCAATCACAGCACCCAATACATCGATGGCAATAATAGCATTTAGTTCCCAAACGGAGTATAAGAGTGCTGCAACCGCCGGACTAACAATATAGCTTATAGACTGCAAAGACTGACTATAGCCTGCACATTTCGTAAGCTGTTCTTCTGGTACTAAAAGTGGTGTAACCGCATTGAGAGCCGGGGTGTGAAAAGCTGTTCCAATGCTACGGATAAACAATACTACCATAACCATCCAGATAGGTAGCTCCATATACAATGCAACAATAGCAAGCACTGCCCCAGCTGCTGCGATAATTAAATCAGCACCAATCATTATCTTCTTCCTATCATGACGATCCACTAATACACCAATAGCTGGTCCAAAGACCGCATAGGGTAAAAAACCTACTAGTGAAGCCATAGACAAGACCATCGCAGATCCTGTTTTCTCTGTAAGGTAAAAAATGATCGCCATTTGCAGGATGGCACTAGTGATTAATGATACTGCCTGCCCTGCCCATATTGTATAAAACTTAAGTTTCCAATTGTTGTATTTTTCCATTTATATTATCTCCTGCATATTATTTTGCTTGAATTTCTATTTTGAACAGCATTCTAGGCAATAAAAAATGCAGGCCAAAATCCACAATGTGGCTTTTGGTCTGCATACATACAATTTGGAAACATTCATATTAAAGACATAGTTAAATAAAGGTATAGTTAAATAACTTATATCTCACCGTAACTAATGAATGCTCAATATCGTATAAATAAGCACAACAAAAAAGCCTATCATCGGGGATAGATTCTGCTTTTTTTATTGCCAGCTTATCTTAAACGCATTGATGCTGTCATAGTTTCGGTTCCTCCTAAACTCTTATTTGTATCAGCATATATTTTAACACAATAAGTTGTTTTAAGCAACGTTTAAAATTGAAAAAAGCCACGGACAGCGATAGCAAAATACGCAATACCGTCAATGGTCTCGATGAACAGTGCAAGCACTGCCATTGACGGTATTTCTTTATTTTGCTTATGAGCAGACAAGGGCAGTAAGCCAAAAGCTGGCTTACCGCCCCAATCACTCATTCTGTTATGCGTAGATAATCTCGCTGTAAATGATTTCTCTAACTCTGGACTGAATTTCATTCATTTTCTGTACCCACAGCATAGCATTATCTGCTTTCAGTTGCTCGGTCACATTTTCCTGCTCTGCAATTTGCTTTGTCAGCAGGAGCAAACGCTCCTGTGCCTGTCTGTCAATATCTGCAAGGTAGGAGTTTAGTGTACCCTCAATCAGCATTGTGGTATAGAGGAACTGCTTATGCTCCTTTAGATACTGCTTGTGGCGCTGTCCCCACAAACCGATAGGCTGTGTTTCTTCTTCGGAAAGTATCAGACAAGGGATATAATAATCTCCCTGCAATTCATACCATAAACCGTTGCTTTCATCAAAAATGTACTTGTCCATATAATAAATCCTCCAGTATAATATATTCGCACATACGTCACAGTTCTCCGATTGCCACATTCTCTTATATCTTGTTATCAGATTTTCTTGCCCTTGTGTTTGCCCTTATCAGCTTCCAAGGGAAGAATAAACGTAAGTGAAATCGTATAATAAGTTAAGGTGAGCATTTTGCGATAAACCCTTTATTTTCAAGGCTTTCGGAGGATTTTATTAAAACCCTGTGAGGGTTAATAACCACTTATAAAAATGTGGTTTTCAAATTAGAGTTTATATTTTTTTCTGCAAATAAATCATATCTACCAGTTGAGTACCTGCTTCATATATTGAATGGTCATAATTATCCGTGAAGAAGTTTTTAATGCTATGCGAACGAATAAATCCACACTTCTCATAAAAAGGAATTGTCAACGGACTATCCCCTGTGCCAACTTGCAATATAGAATACTTCCCTTTGTATGTCGTAGCAACGAAGTCAATTAGTGCTTTACCGTAACCCTTTCCCTGATATTCTGGTTCAGTTGCAATGTTTTTGATTTCAAGGACACCCTTCCCCTCGTCTGTTATCACACATTCGCACTTAACTCCATCATCGTCCAAAACATACATTGTCCCCTTATTAATATACCTGTCTATCATATCCTCTTGTTCATCTGCTAATAGCAGCAACGGAAGAAATTGTTTTTTATTCTCCTTGATTTCTTTAATTTTCATATCAACTTGCTCCCTAAATACCGATTTGTAGGTCTGTTCGGTTCCATGCTATCACATAACGGGGATAAAATACAAGAACAGCCACCGCAGTTCAAACTACGGTGGCTGTTAACTGTCTTATGAACACCGCTCCTTCTCCCGGAGCTTTTTTGTTTTCACAAACGGCTTTCGTTCCATTCCTCGTACAATTTTTCGGCCTGTTTGGCCATCTGTTTCAGCTCTTTATTGGGACGGCCCGTTGCCCCCTGCACCAGCAACTCCAGCTTTTTCACCACCGTCATCAGCTCATTGAACGCCGCGACGGCACGCGGGTCACGGGCAGCGGGCGTTGTCTGACGCAGCACGCCCTCGGTGCGCACCAGGAACAGACCCCGGGCCAGATCGTAGGATGTGCCGCTGTACGGTGCCATGGCCGTATAACCCAGTTCCTCGCTCAGGCAGCGGGCGAACGCGGTGCAGCTTTCGTCGTCCCCGTGGTTGACAAACACCTGAGCGGGTTTCTGTTCGAAGCAGCCCAGCCAACGGATGAGGCCGTTTTTGTCCGCATGTCCGCTGACGCCGGCCAGCACGCGGATTTCGGCATTTACGGCAATCTCCTCATCAAAAATGCGCACGTGCTTTGCGCCTTCCACCAAGGAGCGGCCCAGCGTTCCCTCTGCCTGATAGCCCACAAAGAGAACCGTATTCTCCGGATGCCACAAATTATGCTTCAAATGATGGCGCACCCGTCCCGCGTCGCACATGCCGCTGGCGGAGAGAATGACCTTGGGTGAGGTATCCAGATTGATGGCCTGCGAATCCTCTTTGGAAAGGCTCATCTTCAACCCGTCGAACCACAGCGGATTAATGCCTTTCTCCAACAACGCACGGGTTTCTGCGTCCAGACTGTCTCTGGGGCACTGCATGAAAATGCTGGTGGCCTCGTTGGCAAGCGGACTGTCCACATACACGGAAAAGCCGTCGTGCCCGTGTACCAGTCCCTTCTCTTTGATCTCCCGAATAAAAAACAGCATCTCCTGGGTGCGGCCCACTGCAAAAGAGGGAATGACCACGGTGCCGCCCCGGTCGAATGTCGTTTGTAAAATTTCCGCCAGCGAACCGATGTAGTCCGGCCGCTCTCCGTGCAAACGCGTGCCGTAAGTGGACTCCAGCACCACATAATCCGCCTGCGCCACTGGCTGCGGATCGTTGATAATGGGCTGATTCACATTGCCGACATCGCCGCTGAACACAATTTTTTTCTGAACGTCGCCTTCGGTCAGCCACACTTCCACCGCCGAGGATCCCAGCAGATGACCGATGTCGGTAAACCGTATGGAAACGTTCTCGGACACCGGAATCTGCCGGCCATATACACAGGGCCGGAACTGGTCCAGCACCCCCTCGGCATCCTCCATGGTATAAAGCGGTTCTACTTCCGATTTTCCCGCGCGGCGGGACTTGCGGTTTTTCCACTCGGCCTCGCTCTCCTGAATGTGTGCGCTGTCCCGCAGCATAATTTCGCACAGACTGCTTGTCGCCTCGGTGGCATACACCGTTCCGCGGAACCCCTTCTTGTACAGCAGCGGCAGATGCCCGGAATGGTCAATGTGCGCATGGGTCAGCAAAACAAAGTCTACCCGGGACGGCTCCACGGGAAGAGGCACGTTTTCAAACCGGTTGATGCCCTGCTCCATGCCGCAGTCCACCAGAAACACTGTGCTGCCTACTTCCACAAGGGTGCAGCTGCCTGTCACTTCATGGGTTGCTCCGATAAAGGTTATCTTCATACGCGCTCTCCTCCTTTGGTTCTTTCTGGTTTCATTGTAGCATGCTTTTCACTGCGGGTAAACAAAAAGGAGAGCGAACGGTTTCGCTCTCCTTGGGTTCATTCTTCGTTCAGGATGTATTTTTCCACCGCTGCAGCCACACCGTCCTCGTCGTTGGACAGAGTGACGGCGTCCGCCGCCTGCTTTGCCTCCGGCTGCGCGTTGGCCATGGCCACACCCAACCCGGCATAGCGCAGCATGGGCATGTCATTCAGGCCGTCGCCGCAGGCCATCAGCTGTTCTCTTACCAGACCCAGCTGACTCAAGAGGCGGTCCAATGCCGCACCCTTTTCAATGCCCGGGGGCGTGGCTTCCATGAAAAAGGGTTCGGAGCGGAAAATGTTCAAAACGCCCGCAAAACGCTCCTGGGCCACCGGCACCAGCTTTGCCAGATACTCGCCCTCGCCCGTCAGCAAGAACTTGGTCACCGGATAACTCACTTCCGCCGCCAAATCTTCTACACCGATGGCTGGCACGTGATTGATGCGGCATTCCAGCTGCACATACTGGTCCTCGGGGTGTTCCGTGACAATGCCCCGGTCGTTGTAAGTCAGTGCCGCAATGCCATACTCTCGTGCAAAGGCGCACAGCGGACCTACGACCTGCTGGGGAACCTGTTGCTGGAACAGCGTCCGGCCGGTGCCGCAGTCGATGATCTGCCCGCCGTTATAAGCCAAAATGTATCCGCCGCGCTTGTCCAGTTCCAGCTGCCGCGCCAGGGGCCAGACGCCCACGGCCGGGCGTCCGCTGGCCAGCAGAATTTTTACGCCTTTGTCCATGGCTTTCTCCAGTGCAGCCTGTGTGACCGGCGTAATCACTTTTTGCGAATTGGTCAGCGTTCCATCCAAATCCAACGCCAAGACACGATACTTCATGTTCTCACACTCTCCTTCTCGATTCCCTGCAGTGCCGGCCCCCACTGCTCCATCAAACGCTTCATGGAAAACGCCGCGTTGGCCGGGCTGGTGCTCGGCAGACGCAGCACCTCGATTCCCGGCAGCGTATGATACGTTGTGCACAGCCGGTAGGCCGTGGCGCCGTTGCACAAAATACGCCGGATGGGTGCCTGCGCGCATAGCCAGGCCAGGTCCGTGGGCACCACGTCACGGATGCTGGCATCCTGAGCCCCTGTGATGGTGCATTGTTCAATGGTGTCCCACAAGGCAAGCCTGTGGCCGCAGATCAGCTGTTTTTTCTCCTGAATGGTCCCCGGCACCGGCTCCTGCAAAAGCGCGGCCAGCATGGGCCAGAACCGGTTCTGCGGATGGCCGTAAAAGAATCCCTGTTCCCGGCTTTTGGGACTTGGCCAGGTACCAACGATCAAAATTTCCGATTCCCGTGTGTAGACCGGATCAAACGACATGCTCCCGCCCTCTTTCCAAAAAGCAACGCTCCAGCACATCCGCCGCGCCGTCCAGCGCCGCGTCCGGGGCAATCAGGTCCGCCTGGCGGCGCAATTCTTCCACACCGTTTTCCATGACCACCGCTGTTCCGGCCGCCCGCAGCAGCTCTGCATCATTGAGGCCGTCGCCAAATGCAGCCACATCCTTCCAACCAATGCCCTTTGCAGCCAGCACCTGTTCCAGCGCCTGCGCCTTGTTGGTACCCGGGCGCAAAATATCATGGTGAATTCCGTGAAAAGGAACAAAGCGGAGGCCCAGATAGCCGTATTTTTTTTGAAAGCCGGCTACATCCTTTTCGCTCAGCAGAGCGCTGGCTCCATAGGGCATGCTCTGCAAGTGGCGCACCTGGTCCTCGCCGTCCACCAAAAAGTGATGATTGTTCTTGTGCGGCTCGGCGTATCGTACAAAGGCTTCATATTCCACATAGGCATGATATCCATCCTCGAAAATGAAGTCCAGCGGAAGTTCGTAATCCTCGCAATAGTCCACCAGCGCATACATCTCTTCGCCGGTCATGCGGTTTTCATGCACGGGAGCGCCGGATTTGTCCACAATCCAGTTTCCGTTCGCGCTGGCCAGAATGTCGGGACGAAATCCTCCCAGCACCGCTTTTGCCGCAAACAGCGCACGGCCCGTGGCAATGACCACCAGTGTACCCTGTTTCTGAAGCATGCGCAGCGCCTGCACGGTTCGCTGGCTGAAACGTGCGGCTCCCGCCGGCAGAAGCGTGCCGTCAATGTCGAAAATCACTGTCTTCACAATCATACAATCCTTCCTTTCGCCGCACCAAGGAGTATACCAGAAAACAGCGATCTGCACAAGCAAAAGCGCCTGTGCAGATAATGCACAGGCGCTTTTCAAGAACTTATTTTGTTTTTACGCCGCCGATGAAAATGTGTTCCGGGTGCAGGGTCTCATCCAGTACCAGAACATCGGCACGCTTGCCTTCGGTGATGCTGCCCAGTTCTTCAAACAGGCCAACCGCTTTGGCGGGATTGATGGTGGCAGCCTTCAGCGCACTCTCCAGCTTTACGCCGAACTTTACCGCGCGGCGGAAGCATTCGGCCAGGCAGGTAGCGCTGCCTGCGATGGTTCCATCTTCCAGCGTCGCTTTTCCATCGGTCATATACACGGTCTGGCCGCCCAGGGAATACACACCGTTGGGCATGCCCGCCGCACGCATGGAGTCGCTGATCAGACATACACGATCATCGCCGAACCATTTAAAGACGCTGCGCACAACAGCCGGATGCAGATGAATGCCGTCAGAGATCATCTCCACATGCTCCGCATCATCGGACGCGGCTCCCACTACACCCGGGTCCCGGTGTGCAAAGAGCGGCATGGCGTTGAACAGATGAGTCACATGGGTGGCACCGGCGTCAAACGCCGCTTTGGCCTGGTCGTAGTTGGCCGTGGTGTGGGCAATGGAAACAACACATTTCTTGCTGGCATGCTCGATAAAAGGCACAGCGCCGTCCAGCTCCGGGGCAACGTCAATCAGCTTGATGCTGCGGCCGGACACTTCAAACAGGCGATCGAACATGTCAATGTCCGGATCCACAATGTATTTCTCCGCTTGGGCGCCTTTTTTCTTCTTGGAGAAGAAGGGGCCTTCCATGTTGATGCCGCGCAGCACAGCGCCGCCCGTCTCCTTGCCGATGTAAGGTTTCGCCACCTCAAAAATAGAGGTCAGAATCGGCTCGTCGAAAGCCATGGTGGTTCCGCAGAAGCTGGTCACACCCTCGCTGCCAAGATACGCGCTCATGGTTTCGATGTGCTCGGCGCCGCCGTCGCAGAAATCCGAACCCTTGGAGCCGTGGATGTGAATATCCACAAAGCCCGGGGTGACATACTTGCCGGTCACATCCAGCTCCTCATCGCCATGCAGCGTGCCCGCAGGGGCTACTTTAGCGATTTTTCCGTCCAGCAGCTCTACGTCCGCTGCCTCAAAACGGGCATTCTGGGTGAACACAAGACCGTTTTTCAATATCATATCGCTCACTCCTGTTCTTTGATTTTTCCGAGTGCGGTTTGTTATCCTCATTATATCAAAAAACGGTCCGTGTCCAATTATTTTTCACAAAAAGAGCCGATCGTGCCAAAACTGGACATCATTGCACACAGGGCTCGCCGGCAGTGCTCTCTGCGTCCGTCCAATCAATGGTGTGCGCCATCACGCATACTTTCATGCGGCGCGATTTGCAGCCGCCCCGGCCGCAGCCTTCGTCTTCCGGGTCTTCGGGCAGTACAAAGGTCACAGGACCCACGGCAACATCGGTGCAGCCCTCTTCAAAATGAGCCGGAACCGTGATTGCCTGGAAGCCGCGCTGCTTTTCCATACCGGAGCAGGTCATTTCCGTCAGCGCAATTCCCACGGCCACCCGTTTGCCGGGGCAGACATTCTTCAGTGTCATGCGAAGCCGAAGCATTCTGCCCTGATTGTGCAGAGTGATGTCGCCCAAATCACAGCTGACCACATCCTCGCAGGCGGGCATGCACAGCTCGATGGGCTCGCAGTCAGGATCCGGTTCCGGGCTGCCGCCTTCTACATTCACGGTGGGGTCAGGGAAGCGCACGTCATCGCGGGCATCATCGGTAAAGCGAATGCTTTCATTGACGGGAATGATGCCGGTAAAGCTGCCTTCGTACCGCACAGTGAATGTCAAGGACGCGGTCTGCTCGCCCGTTTTGCCCAACACGGGAATGCGCCAGTTCAGCGCACGGGGAGACAGCTGGTCTACCATGCCGAACTCAGGCGTGGCAATATCCACAATGACGAATCCCTCGCTCACCAGTTCTTCGATCAAAATGTTTTCCGCACCCGGCTCGGAGATGTCCTCAGCCACGTCTTTGAACAGCTGCTCCAGCTCATCCGGCGTGGGAGAAACACGAACGTATTTGCTGGACGGCGTGGAGGCCCATGCACGCAGTGTCTCCTCGTTGATCCCATCGGTTCCTACCAGGCCGATACAGTAAATCTCCACACCGCTGTCACGCAATTCCTGTGCCACCGGGGCAGGGTCCGGACCCACCGTAGGTTCGCCGTCAGTAAACATGACGCAGATGCGCCGGCCGCTGTTGCCCAGCATGGCCTGCGCCTGTCCGAACGCTGCGGCCTGATTGGTGTTTCCCTGGGCTTGCAAAGCTTCGATGGCTGCATCCAGCTGGGCCACTGAAGTGGTCAGCGGACTGTCCACCGTGGCGGAAGCCGAAAAGCTGATCACGCCGATTTCACTGCCGCCCAGCAGCTCGCTGCCATCCGGAGAACCGGTATTTTGGGCGATGATGCGCACGAAATCCTGTGCGCCGTCCTTCAGGCTCTCCAGCGCCTGCCCTCTCATGCTGCCCGAACGGTCCAAAAGAAGCGCGATTTTCACCGGGTTGCTGATGATCGTGGGCTCTGCTGTGACGGAAAGTGTCACCTGCATGGTATCGCCGAATGCAAGAAAGGTTTTGTTGGTTGTTTTGTTTGCACTTGTAATAGGCATAAATGGTCCCCTCACCTTTTCAAATTTGACGCAGAAGCTGCGTCCTGGTGCATGCTATGCCCGTGCGGTAAAGCCTGTGCGCCGCCTTTCGGGGAACCTTGTGTGCGATCTGCGGACGAAGTGCCATTTTGCGCTGTTTTTCTGATCACTTCTTTTCCTTTTTCGGTGAAAAAGCGATTTCAGAAAATTTGCTGACATCTTCCATGGCGGCGTGCTACAATAAGGAAAACAGCCACAACGGCGCCGTGCCGTTTATGACGGAGGACTCTATGAAAAACGATATCGACGATCTTCTGAATCAAGTGTTCGGACGGCGGACGCACCCAACGGGAGACAGCGCGCCTCTTCCCGAACTGCATGCGCAGCCTTCCAGCAAAAGCGCTGCCCGCAAAAAGAAGCCTTCCATCGATGCCGTTCAGCAGAATGTGCTGAACATGCAGAAAGAACTGGACGCCCGAGCCGCGCGCCAGCGCCGTGAGATCGAGGCGCTGAATCAAAATGCTCTGGCTGACATCAGCCGAATTGAGCAGGAACTGGATACCCCCGAAGTCCAGGCGCTGGCCAAGCCTCCGCGCACTGCGCCCCCCAAAGTGGGTCTGGAGGGTTTTGAAGGACTCTCTCCTGCACTGAAGGAGTGTGTTTTTGGGCAGGATGAATATCTGCGTCAGCTGTGCATCGCACTCAAACGGCCTTACGTGATGGGCCACCAGGGGCAGGATGCCCGCGGTGCGATCTTCATCAGCGGACCTTCGGCCACGGGGCGCCGGCTGGCGCTGCGCCGGGCGGCAAAATTTCTTTCAGAAAAGGGTGTGTTCGCCTGCGCGGACATCGCCTGGCTGGATTTGTCGCTGTACCCAACCGCATCCGAGGAAAAGTTGTTTTTGCAGGATTTGTACATGGCATTGGCGGGGTCCTGCGACTTGGTGTGCTTTTTGCACTCCGGACAGTGTCATCCCGGATTTCTCACGGTATTGAGCAATTTGGTACAAAAAGGATTTCACCCGCTGGCCAGCCGCTACGTGCTGCAGAACGGCCGCCTGGTAGACGCAGGCGCATCCCTTGTGAAAGATGCGGTCAGTCAGCTGACCCCCCAGGGCAAGTACCTCATCTTTTTGGAAGAAGACAGTCTGGAAAAGCTGGCCGGGCGGTTTGGTTCTCCTTTTGTCACTTCTCTCAACGATCTTTGCCAGACCATTCCCCTTTCGGAAAAAGCGCGTTTGGAGGTAGCCGGTCAGGAATGCCGTCTGCTGACGGAGCGCGCACAAACGGCGCTTGGATTCTCCGTCACTGTTCAAAACACAATTCTTGACCGTGCCGCCCAGGCAGGCAGCGAGCCGGGTGCCCAGCCTATCCTCGACTTTTTCGACCGGCTGTATCGGGCACTGGCCCAGTACAAATTGGAGCATGCAGTTGCTGACAAGCTGTCCGTGCAGGTAAAGGATGCCGAAGGGCGGACCGTACTCGATTTCGGCGGGACCGTTTTGGCTCTGGACGAGCTCTTGCCTGCCGGCTACCGGGGCGATTTGGACGCCGTGAAAGCTGAGCTGGCGCGCATTGTAGGCCTTTCCGACGTGAAAGAGTACGTGCTCAGTCTGGAGGAAAATTACCGGGTGCAGCAGCGACGCAAAGAGCAGGGGCTCAAAACATCGGCGGTGTCCATGCACATGATCTTCACCGGCAATCCCGGCACCGGTAAAACAACCATTGCCCGGCTGATCAGCAAATATCTGAAAGCCATCGGCGTTCTCAGCGGCGGCCAGCTGGTAGAAGTGACCCGTGCCGATTTGGTGGGCAAGTACGTGGGACACACCGCGCCGCTGACCACGCAGGTCATGAACTCGGCTTTGGGAGGCGTCCTGTTCATCGATGAAGCCTACAGCCTGTACCGTGGCAAGGACGACAGTTTCGGCTTGGAGTGTATTGACACGCTGGTCAAGGGCATGGAAGATCATCGGGATGATCTGGTCGTGATTCTGGCCGGGTACACCCGGGAGATGAACGACTTTCTCTCGTCCAACAGCGGTTTGAAAAGCCGGTTTCCCAATATCATCGAATTTCCCGATTATACCGGCGAAGAGCTCTTGGCCATCGCCCGGCTTCAGGCCCAGGCGAAAGGGTATGTGCTGGACTCCGGATGCGATGCACCGCTTCAGACCTACTTCAATGCAGTTCAGATGACCCGCGCCCGCGAAGCCGGCAATGGACGCCTGGCGCGCAACAAAGTGGAAGAAGCCATTCTGGCACAATCCCGCCGGATCTCACGAGATCCAGATGCCGATTTGTCGGCTCTTCTTCCGGAAGATTTCGATTTATCGGATATCAACGATTAAAAAAGGCTGCACAGCTTCACGCTGTGCAGCCTTTCTGTTTCAATCAGCCTGTGTAAGGTCCCTCTTCTACAAACTGCGAATTGTACTTGCTGTACGCAGTATGCCGCAGCAGATAATCAGCCCACTCGGCATAACCTGTCGGATTCATGTGCACACCATCGTATGTTCCCACGTAATCCGCACGCAGATAGCCATCGTTATCCGTCAGTGCCTCCTGCACATTTACAAAGTAGAATCCGCGCTCCACCGCCATTTTGGCAATCTGATCGTTGAGTTGACGCAGATGTTCGTTTGCCAGGCGCGGCTTTTTTGCCTCTTCCTCTGCGGTAACGGGTGTAATACTCTGTACATAAATCGGCACGTTGGGGAAGGTTGCCCGCAGCCAATCCATCAGTTCGCCGTAATAATGCAGGAATGCGTCATCTTCCTGTGCCAGCACCGCATTGGTGCCCAGCAGAAGATAAATATTGTCCGGCTGTTCCGCGGCAATGGCATCCTTGGTCACTTCTTCCACGCCGTTGTAGTTGTTGGCCGTACCGCCATCCAAAATAAACTTGGGGCTGATGCTCTTATACGCGTGCACGATCGCCACGTCCCGTGTGGGTTCATAAATACCGAAGCCCTGCGTCAGCGAATCGCCAATAAAAAGCGCTGTGCGGAAATATTCCGTGCTCAACTTTCCGTTGGCGGGCAGCGCCAGCATCTTTGCATTCGCTGTCACTTCCAGTCCCGTATTAATGGTCCGCTCCAAAGGCACATTGGTATCCCATGTTTCCTGTTCGACAGGCTGTGTCTGTGCAGGTTCCTGCGCTTGGGATTCCGGCTGCGCAGATGTTTGAACAACCGACAAATCCAGCACCGGTTCGCCGTGCAGCATTTTTACCACCGTATAGGAAATTCCAAACAGCAAAGCGACAATTAAAACCGCCAGGCACGCTTCGATCAGTAAGATCTGATTTCTGCGCCGCCGAGCTCTCGCTTTGAATCCCCGATAGGTATCCATTAAAAACTCTCCTCCCAACTCGGACGTCTTCTTACCCCACATACAGCGGAGAACCCGGCAAATACGGGTTATCCTTGCGATACGCCGTGTGGGTGATGAGGTATTCACGCCACGCGTCATAGCCCGCGTCGTTCAGATGAATGCCGTCCCCAGAGGCGTATTCCGCCCGAAGCGCACCATCGTCGCCCGCCAAGCCCTGATATAGATTTATGAAATTGAGCCCGCGGGTGTAAGCCATTTGGGCCAGCTGATCGTTGACTGACTGAATACGAGACAAGGTATAACTCTCATCAGACGCTGCCTTTTCCGCAGAAACAGGCGGTATGGCCTGAATATAATAGACAGTTTCTGCCGGAAGCTGCGGAATCAAAAAGTCCAGAAAATCATTGTAATACTTAATAAAAGCCTCGTCTGTCAAATTCTGCAATGAATTGGTTCCCAGCAGGATATAAACCTTATTCGCATTGGCCGCAAGAATTTCATCAATGGCGGAAACCTGCTCGCCGTTGATGTTGGCTACTGTTCCCTCGGTCAGTTCCTTGGGTCCAACTCCTACATAGGCAGCGTATTTAGCGTTTTGAAAGCTGCTGCTGTAAATCTGAAAGCCCTGGGTCAATGAATCGCCAATGAACAGCGCATCATCAAAATAGCTCATATCCACTCGGCCATTCTCCCACAGCGAAACCAGCTCCGCATTCACCTGCGCAACTGCACCCGCATCGGTTTGCTGTTGTGGACCCACGATCCCTGCCTGCTGGCCGCTCTGCCCGGTGGACTCCGAAGGCTCTTGCGCCTGCGAAGTGTCCTGTACCTGCGAATTATCCCCGGCTTGCGAAGTATCCTGTGTCTGGGAAGCATCCGGCACCTGCGAATCCGCGCCGGAAGAATCTGCGGTTGCCAGCTTTCCCGGCGCCTCAATCAGCGCAGTGATGGGAATGGCCAACAACAAAATGACAACAAACGCTCCCAGAAAAAAGCCGCATCCATTGCCCTTTTTCTTCTTTTTGCGGCGAACCGGTGTCTGACGTGAAGCCGGGCGACGCGCATGCTGCGGTGCAGAACGCGGCTGCCCCTGCCGTGGTGCCGGGGGACGCTGCGGATTTTGGGCTCCCCCCGGATTCACGGGAATGGAAAAAATCTGTTCCTTGCCACTTTTTCCGCTTCCAATTCTTTCCGGACGGGCCGTATCAAAGTCGAAAGCCTTACGAGGTCCTTGCGCACCGGGCTGCCGGCGTCCTTTATTCGGTTCCATGCAGCACCCTCCTTTGCGCAAAGTTTGGGAAACACTGGTGTAACAAACAGCGCATAACATCCCAATTTAAAGTTTATTATACCCTCTTTGTCAAATCGGTTCAACCTTTTTTCTGATCGCATTTTGACGATGCGGCGCAAAAGCCCGCGTTCTTTTTCACATATAAATAAAAGCGGGAAAACACTGATGTTTTCCCGCTTTTCGCCACAGATTACTCTACCTTGGCCAGCTCTTCCGTATATCCCTTGGTTGCTTCAATAAACAAATCATACTTTTTCAATAGTTGGTCATAAACCGCGCGATTGGCAGGATTTGGATCATACACCTTATCTACCTGCGCGAATTTCAAGGCCGCATCCGCGATGGAGTCCCATGCGCCGTAACCATAACCCGCAATGATGGCCGCTCCCAGACAAGCTGCATCCTGCGTATTTTTCATCGTCACCACCTGGCGGTTCAGCACATCTGCCTTGATCTGACACCACAGCGGACTCAGAGAACCGCCGCCCAGCGAACGGACCTGGGTGACTTTGACACCGGTTAACCGCTCCGTGTATTCAATAATTTTGGTGATATTGCAGGCCAATGCTTCCATAAAAGCCCGGATGATATGCCCTTTGGTATGGCCCAGGTTCAACCCGTACAAAACACCCCGCCCATAAATATCTGGAGTTGGATTGGAGCCGCCGCCAAAGAAGGGCATCAGGAACAGACCTTCCGCTCCGGCAGGCGTGGCAGATGCCAGTTCATCCATCAAATCGTAGGCATTTCCCTCGCCTGCTACTTCACGCAGCATTTCTTCTTTGCACAAGTTGTCCCGCAACCAGCGCATCAGGATTCCGCCCTTAGCACCACCCTGAATCATATACACATCCTTCATGTCGCTGTAATTACAGGGAACACAACCGTTTTCATCAAACACCGGTCGCTCCGTGGTCGTGCAAACCATCAGGGCACCGCCGGTGGATTCTGAAAACACGCCGGGTGTCACATTGCCCACGCCAATGGCGCCGCTGGACTGATCCTGACCACCAACCACCAAAAGCAAATCTCTTGGCAGACCCAGCTCATCGGCCACCTCGGGCAAAATCGTCCCTGCCGGTGTACCGCACTCTACAATCTCAGGCAGCTGGCTCTCCTCAAGGCCCAAATAATCCAGCATTTCAGGCCACCATTTCTTCGTGGTAATGTCCCATAAGTAAGAGGTGCACCAGCTGGACCCATGGCTGAGCTTTTTGCCGCTCATCTTCCAAAGAATGTAGTCGTCGCACATAAACATCATGCGAATTTTCGGGAACAAATCCGGTTTATTTTTGCGGAACCAAAGAATTTTGGTTGCCGGATACACCGGATCAATGGGGGTCTGTCCGGTGGCGTGCACTATCTGCTCCGGAGTGAAATGCGCGTTGATCTCGTTGGCCTCTTCTCCTGCGCGGCTGTCCAGCCATACATAGAAATTGTCCAGCGGTTCCATGTGCTCATCCAAAAATACAATGGTTTCCGCCGAAGAATCCATCGCAAACGCCTTGATCAGCTGCGGGTCCACGCCGGACTTCTGCACCACTTCTTTTACACAGGTTCTAAATGTGTCCCAATAGACATGCGGTTCCTGCTCCACACGCTGGGCAGAGGGCTTCAAAAGCTCATACTCCTGTGCGCGATGCAGAACCTTGTGGCCGCAGTCGTCAAACAAAGCCGCTTTAATCGCGGTTGTGCCGATGTCAACACCCAGAAAATATTGCTGTGCCATAGCCATCCTCCTGTAAATTGGTATTCTTTTGGCGCGAGTTGATATTGATATTATATAATATTTTTAAAACTTGTGCAATTTTTTATTTGGTTATTTACAAAAAAGGCTTCACTTTTCCCTGACTCGGGTCAAAGTGAAACCTTATATCTTAAAGCTATTTCTCCTAATTCAATTTTTCGCAAGAGTTAAAAGTTAACCGGCTGACCTCAAGAACTCACTGATACGATTTTCCAACATAGAAAAACTCCTCTCATTACCGAGCAGTTCATACCCAATAAATCAAGGAGTTTGTAGGTTTCGCAAAAAACAGTTTATCGCTTTGAATCGTCGCTTACAGCAACGAGTTTTGTGAAATCTCGTTTGCCACCGTTTTCAAATGCGTCTAAAAACAACCATAAAACGTTATTTTCACGCAATTTTGTGACTCTTTTTATCCAGGCGCATCTTGTCCGAAATCATGGCGATGAACTCGGAATTGGTGGGCTTACCCCGCAGGTTGTGAATGGTATATCCAAAATAACTGTTCAACGTGTCCACATCGCCACGGTCCCACGCCACCTCAATGGCATGCCGGATGGCACGCTCCACTCGGCTGGCCGTGGTATTGTTGCGCTTGGCAATCTCCGGATAAAGCCGTTTGGTGACGCTGTTGATGTAGTCATGATCTTCAACCGTCATCAGAATGGCATCCCGCAGGAACTGATACCCTTTAATATGTGCCGGAACACCAATTTGGTGCAAAATCTCCGTAACCGTACACTCGTCATCCACCATGTGCACCGGTTCCCGCTCCCGGCCGGTCATAGCGCCAATACGCTGCGCCATACGCTGCACATCAAACGGTTTTAAAAAGTAGAACGAAAAACCTTTTGCCATCAGCTCGCTTTCCAAGGTATCATCCGTAAAGCTGCCCACTACAAAAAACTTGGAATGGTCCAGGCCTTTTTCATCACAACATTGTTTCACGCTTAACGCGTCCAGCCCAGGCATGAAGGCGTCCAACAACACAACATCCGGATTTTGCGCTTCAATCGCGCTCAGGACCTGCTGTCCATCTTTTGCACACACTGTCACAGAAAAGCCCTGTCCGGCCAGCGCCTGGCGGCACTGTTCTGTTGTCGGTGTTCCCAAATCCGTCATGATCATTTTTACCTGTTCCATTGCTTTGTCTCCTCCATATGGCTTTTTCTTAAAACCCACGTGTTTTTTTGTGTAGGTTCGGTTTGTTTTGACATCCAAATATTACCATATATTTCCAATTAATGCAATAGTTTCCAGATAAAAAGTTACAACGGCACGTCAGGCCGCCTGCTGAGAGGAAAGCGCGTGATCCGCCGTTTCCAGCATATTCTCGGCAAAAATGCCATATCCACGGGTGGGATCATTGACAAATACATGGGTGACTGCCCCTACCAGCTTTCCGTTTTGCACAATGGGACTTCCGCTCATTCCCTGCACGATTCCACCGGTCTGATTGAGCAGCGTTGAATCCGTTATGTGGATTACCATGTTTCGATTGGGATCATCCGCAGACAGCGCCACCTTTTCAATTTGCACAGAAAAGTACTGCGGAGTTTGTCCATCCAGCGTGGTGATAATCTCCGCGGGACCTGTTTTGATTTCCTGCGACAGTGCAACCTCCATATCCGTTCCCTTTAAATAAGCGGCCGCCTCGCCGTAAACGCCGGTTTCGCCGTTGACCGTGATAGTTCCGGTAGGCACAGCGGACGAAAAACTACCCTTCAGTTCGCCCGGGCTGCCCACCGCACCTTTGGTAACGCCCGTAATAGTCACCGGAACAATTTCGCCTTTTAAAAGAGAGATGGTCGCGCCGGTATCCACGTCGTGAATGGAATGCCCCAAGCCCGCAAATACTCCGGTTGCATTATCCACAAAGGTCAGCGTTCCAATGCCTGCAGAAGAATCGCGCACCCACATTCCTGTTCTCCAGGTACCGGCCGAGGAATCCTTCACTGCCGTCAGCATGACCGTGTGTTCCTTTCCCTCCCGATTGAAAACCACCTCGGCGGGAGTTCCCGACAGATCCTGAATGGCATTGGCCACGTCTTCGTTGGTTTTCGTCGGCTGCCCAGCCACGGACACAATCACATCGCCCATTTGAAGCCCTGCCGTCTTGGCCGGATTCTTGTAACCGGTGGGAGTATAGATATCACTGAATCCGACCACCATAGCGCCATTTGCAAACATCTTAATTCCAAAGGGTGTACCGCAGACCTGCACCACCCGCTGATCCACTACCTGCGCACGAACGGTTTTGATTGGTATAATGCCGCCGATGGTCAAATCCGCATTGTACGAACTTCCTACGGTCGTGCTGGCCACTTCGTTGACGCCGGAAGCATTGCCGGCACGCACAAAAGGCATACCTGCTATTTGAATTTCTCCGTTCTGACTGACCAGAAACGTGTCTGGCAGCAACGTGCTGATGTACAAAGCAAACGCAAACAGACATACCACACAGCCGGATGCGATAAAACAGCTCCAGCGGATGAACTTTTCCAAAGCATTCACCTCTGCGATGAAATATTACACTAGCGTGCTTTGGATAGTATGTGCCATCCGTTGCGCGAATAAACAAAAACAGCCCCGGTTTTTAAAAACCGGGGCTGTTTTTATTGTGCGTTGCGCGCCTGCAGGTATTGCTGAATCTCAGCAAGGCCGGTCAGTTTTCGCGCGCCGTTTCTGTCCGGCACCAGCAAGGTAGGCACCTGATAAATTTGATTTTTTCGTGCAAACGTAAGATTTTCTTCCGCTGAAAGAACGTCATATTCTATACCGAAACGCTGCAAAAGTGCTTTGGCCATGGTACAGTTGGGGCACTTGCTTCCTGTGACCAGTACCGGGCGCGCCACAGAGTCAGACAGTTTCTTCTGCGCCGGTGCCGGATGGGGCACACCGGCATGATCCATCCGGTAAACCTTTCGATCTTTGAACTCCTGAGCCTTTCCGTCGTTCCAGTTCTGCACGGGACGATAATAACCTGTGATGCGGCTGTACACCTCGGTAGGTGCTCCGCATATGGGACAGGTGTATTGCTCGCCCGACAGATACCCATGCTCTTTGCAGATGGAATACGTGGGCGACAACGTGTAATAGGGCAACTGGTAATTCTCTGCAATCTTCCTCACAAGGCTTGCCGCCGCCTTCCAATCCGGCAGCTTTTCACCCAGGAACGCATGGAACACAGTTCCCGAAGTATAGAGCGTCTGCAGCGGGTCCTGAATATCCAGAGCGGAGAAAATATCGTCCGTATACCCCACCGGCAGATGGGTGGAATTGGTGTAATAGGGCGTGCCTGACTGATTGGCTGTAATGATGTCTCCAAACCGTTCCACATCATGTTTCGCCAGGCGATACGCAGTACTTTCGGCAGGCGTTGCCTCCAAATTATACAAATCCCCATATTGCTCCTGATAATCCGACAAACGCTCGCGCATGTGCAGAAGCACCTGCCGGGCAAAAGTCTGCGTTTCGGGATGCGTCAGGTCCTTGCGCAGCCAATTTGCGTTCAGACCGGCCTCGTTCATGCCGATGAGACCAATGGTGGAAAAGTGATTTTCAAAACTGCCCAAATACCGTTTGGTATATGGATACAATCCCTCGTTCAAAAACTTGGTGATGGTTGTGCGTTTCATTTTCAGCGAACGCGCCGCAATGTCCATCATATGATCCAGCCGCTTGTAAAAATCCGCCTCATCCACAGCCAGATAAGCAATGCGCGGCAGATTGATGGTGACCACACCCACGCTTCCGGTGGACTCGCCCGAGCCAAAAAAGCCGCCTGATTTTTTGCGCAGCTCCCGAAGATCCAACCGCAGGCGGCAGCACATGCTGCGCACGTCGCTGGGCTGCATGTCACTGTTGATGTAGTTGGAAAAGTAGGGCGTTCCGTATTTCGCAGTCATCTCAAACAAAAGGCGATTGTTCTCCGTGTCCGACCAGTCAAAATCTCGTGTAATGGAATAGGTGGGAATGGGATACTGAAATCCCCGGCCGCTGGCATCACCTTCCAGCATCACTTCCAAAAAGGCCCGGTTCACCATATCCATTTCCTTCTGGCAGTCCTTATAGCAGAAGTCCTGCGCAGTACCGCCTACAATGGCAAGCTGCTCCGCCAGATCGGGCGGCACGGTCCAGTCCAGAGTGATGTTCGAAAAAGGCGCTTGCGTGCCCCACCGACTGGGTGTGTTCACCCCATAAATAAAGGATTCCACGCACTTTTTGGTCTGCTCGTAGGTCAGATGATCCGTTTTCACAAAGGGAGCAAGATAGGTATCAAACGAAGAAAACGCCTGTGCGCCCGCCCACTCGTTCTGCATGATGCCCAGGAAATTCACCATCTGATTGCACAGCGTGGCCAAATGGCGGGCTGGGGCGGCAGTAATTTTGCCCGGAATGCCTCCCAGTCCTTCTTGAATCAGCTGTTTCAGCGACCAGCCGGCACAATACCCCGTCAGCATGGACAAGTCGTGCAGGTGCAGATCCGCATTGCGGTGGGCTTTGGCAATTTCGTCATCATACACTTCGCTGAGCCAGTAATTGGCGATGATCGCGCCGCTGTTGCTCAAAATCAAACCGCCCACCGAATAGGTCACTGTGGAATTTTCTTTTACGCGCCAATCGCTGACATTCAGATAATCGTCCACCAGCTTTTTGTAATCCAAAATAGTAGACTTGGCAGCACGCAGTTTTTCGCGCTGACGGCGATACAAAATGTATGCTTTGGCTACATCGGCGTAACCTGCATCCCCCAGCACCTTCTCCACACTGTCCTGAATGTCTTCCACAGAAATAAAACCGTCTTTCACTTTCGGTTCAAAATCCGCAGTGACACGCAGCGCCAAAAGCTGAATCACACTGGGATGATAGGCACGGTTCTGGGCATCAAAGGCCTTTTCCATCGCCGCACAGATTTTTTGAATATCAAAGGCTGCAGCCTCACCGCTGCGTTTACGCACCTGATACATTGCCTTCGCTTCCTTTCCGGAATGTTTCGGCGCCAGCCGAACACCCTTAGTATATCACCCCTTTTTCTTTTTATCAATATATATTGTCATGTTAAAATAATAACACAATATATTGTGTTATTCGCCACGAATTTGCACACACGGGACAAAGGGACGGACTGCGGCGAGCAACTGGTTCATTCCCGCTTTGTCAAAGGGAGTCAGGCTCTTGTCCGGCACTTGCTGTGAACACACAAAGTTTTGCAGAAAGTATCGCTGCGATCCATGAAGCCACCGGCCAATGGCACGCATAGCTTGCTCGTCGTGCAGTTCCCGGGCCACGGTGGTACGAAATTCGCATTCCACCTTCCCGGAGAGCAGGAAGCGCACACTCTTTTCCACCGCGTTCAGCGGCGCCTGTTCGCATCCAATGGTCGCAGCATAGCGGCCCGGGCTATTTTTCACATCCATGGCCACATAGTCCACAAGACCTTCCGAAACCAGATGTTCCAACCGGTCGGGGAAACTTCCGTTGGTATCCAGTTTTACACGGTAGCCAAGCTGCTTGATCCGTCGCATCAAGACCTCAACCTGCGGCCAGAGCAGAGGTTCTCCCCCGGTCAGGCACACACTGTCCAAAATTCCCTTTCGTTTTTCCAAAAAGGAAAACAGCGTTTCTTCTTCCAGGCATAAGGCATCTGTATTCCGGGGAATCAACTCACTGTTATGACAAAACGGGCATCGAAAATTACATCCTTGTACAAACACTGTGCAGGCCACATGCCCTGGGTCATCCAGCAGCGTCAGTTTTTGCAGACCGGCCAGTTTCATTTTCTCACATCCTTTGTTTCACTATACCTTGGGCAATCTGCGGTGTCAACGCTGCAACAGCCGTCTCACCCCGCGCAGCACCGCCATGATGACGGGTCCTGCCAGCACCGCTGCAATCACAATCCAGAGCGCCTCTCCCACCACAGAAGCCGTACCAAAAAATTCTTGCAGCAAAGGCAGATAGACGCACAGTACCGTGCACAAAAGCGACATACCCGCCGCTGCCAGAAGCGCCGGATTTCCCCCAAAGTGAATTCCTTCACCCCTGCATTCAAACAGATGCAGCATCTGGGAGAACACAATGGTCATAAAGCAGGCACTGCGGGCCAGCGTCACGTCGCCGCCCCAAGTCAGCACCGCCCAATAAGCGCCGCTGGAGGCCATGCCCAGCATCGTGCCACGGATCAGAATGGTGCGCGCCAGTCCATGGGCAAACAGTCCCTCGTTCTTGGGACGCGGCGGCCGCTCCATAATGTTTGCTGCCGGTGGTTCCATACCCAAAGCAATGGCAGGCAGGCCGTCGGTGAACAGATTCACCAGCAGAATCTGAATGGGAAGCAACATTACGGGCAGTCCCATCAGCATACCGAAGAGCATGCCCAACACCTCGCCCAGGTTGGAAGTGAGCAAAAAGCGGATAAAGCGCCGGATGTTCTGGTAGATGACTCTGCCTTCTTCCACAGCGGCCACAATCGTGGCAAAATTATCGTCCAGAATGACCACGCTGGAGGCCTCTTTTGTCACATCGGTGCCCGTGGCCCCCATGGCCACGCCGATATCCGCTTCCTTCACTGCCGGAGCGTCGTTTACCCCATCCCCTGTCATGGCAGTGATCTGTCCTGCATTTTTATATGCCCGCACAATGCGCAGTTTATGCGCCGGTGTAACCCGCGCATAAACCGCTGTGTGCATACACGCTTTGGTCAGCTGCTCGTCGGACATCGCATCCAGCTCAGCGCCGGTCAAAACGCTGTCTCCCAGACCGGCAATGCCGGTCTGCCGTGCGATGGCCAAAGCGGTATCCCGGTAATCGCCGGTGATCATGACCGGTTTGATTCCGGCGCTTCGGCATTTTCTTACAGCCATTTTCACTTCGGGCCGGGGCGGGTCCTGCATGCCCATCAAGCCCAAAAAACACAGATTCTGTTCTCCCTGCTCAGGCGTATCGCTGACTGCAAAACCAAGTACACGCAGCGCCGACTGCGCCATCTGCGCTATGGCGGATTCCACTTCCCGCCTTTCAGCAGGGCCCAACCGGTGCACGCCCTGCGGCGTACAAATGGTTGTGCAGCGGTTCAAAAGCATATCCGGAGCGCCTTTGCAGCACAATTTTTGTCCGCTGGCGTTCCGGACGGTTACACTCATGCATTTTCGCTTGGAGTCAAAAGGCGCCTCATCCACCACTGTGTTGGCTCTCAACAGTGTTTGCCTTGTTACACCTGCCTTGGCCGCAGCCACCAAAATAGCCACCTCAGTAGGATCTCCGTCTACCTGGTATTCATCCCGTTTTTGTTCAATGCGGGCGGTAGAACAAAGCACACCGGTTTCCAAAAGCGTTGTAAGTGCCGGGAAACCGGCCGTCCGGCCTGCTTCTGTGATATTGCCTTTCGCGCTGTAGCCGGTTCCGGAAACTTCGCACAAATGTCCCGGAGTCCAGATTCGCTGTACTGTCATGCGGTTCTGGGTCACAGTGCCGGTCTTATCGGTACAGATCACGCCGGCGCACCCCAAAGATTCCACCGCGTGCAGCCGGCGAATGACTGCGCCGCGCCGAAGGATGCGTCCCACACTCAATGCCAGGGTAATAGTGACAATGGCAGGCAGGCCCTCGGGAATGGCTGCCACCGCCAGCGATACGCCCGTGAGAAGCATTTCCAGAAAACCATTTCCCTGCAGAAAACCCAGAAAGGCCACAGCCAGACAAATCAGTATACAGGCGGCGGCTACAAAGCCGCCCAACTGCTTGAGTTTTCTTTGCAGCGGCGTCGGGTCTTCGGATGCTTCCTGCATCAAACCCGCAATTTTACCCATCTCCGTGGCCATGCCGGTGGATGTGACCAGTGCTTCGCCCCGGCCTTCGGTCACAATGCAGCCCATAAACAGCTTGTCGCCTTCTTTTTTCTCCACGGGCAGACTCTCGCCTGTCAGCATGGATTCATTGCAGGCAAGGCGAGTGCCGCTTTTCAGAACGCAGTCCGCAGCGATTTTATCGCCTGCCTCCAGTACAAGCAGGTCGCCGGGCACAACCGTTCGGGCGCTGACGCTTTTTTCCACGCCGCCGCGCCGGACTCGTGCGGTGGGAGCGCTCAACTCCTTCAGAGCTTCCAGCGTTTTTTCGGTCCTATATTCCTGAAAAAAGCCCATGGCTGCGTTCATCAGCACAATGATGATGATCGTGATCGCCTCGGTTCCTTCGCCCATCAGCACCGAAATCAGGGTAGCTGCCGCCAAAATCAGGATCATTACATCTTTAAATTGCGAAAAAAACATTGCCGCGATGCCGGGGCCCTGCTTTCCTGCCAGGCGGTTTTCCCCTACCTGCCCAAGCCGAACGGCGGCCTCTGCGTCGGTCAGTCCTCTCTCCGTCTGCCGCATACCACTTTCTCTCCTTCTTCGGGCAGACATATCTGCCGTTTTCTATCTTAAAGGTATGTGACAGGCCGAAATGCTATGCCTTGCAGCATTTCGGGCTTTGCTCAAATTTTAAGAAAATTTTTCAAAAAAAGATGAAGACATCTTTTCATTTGTTTCGTATTATAAGTACAAGCAAAACAAACCACGCGGCACGGCGCCTTGCCGCGAATTTTATAGAAACCAGCCGCGCATGCCGCGGCCTGCGAAAGGAGCTTGTTTTCCATGACATTTATGATCTTGACACGAATCGTAGCTGTTTGCAGCGTACTCTTGGGTATTTACACTCTGTACTTTGGCGCAATCGCACTGGTGGGCTTGATTCGCCGTGCGAAAGCCATTCCGGCCGCAGCGCCTCAAAAGCGATTTGCCTGTGTGATTGCAGCGCGCAATGAAGCACTGGTGATTGGGAATCTGGTAGACAGTCTCCATGCGCAGAACTACCCCGCCGACTTGTTTGAAGTGATTGTCGCGCCCAACAACTGCACCGACGAAACCGAATCCATTGCCCGCCGACATGGAGCGCGTATCTTCACCGCCCAGGGCACCATCCGCAGCAAGGGCGAAGTTCTGACCCAAATCGTAGACGATGTGATTCTGCGGGAAAATTTCGACGCCATGTGCGTATTTGATGCGGACAACCTGGTAGACCAAAACTTTTTGCAGCGTATGAACGACGCCCTTTGCAATGGCGCCCAGGCCGCTCAAGGATTCCGGGATTCCAAAAACCCCGAGCAAAGCGCGATTTCCGGCTGCTATTCCATCTGCTACTGGATGCTGAATCGGTTCTACAACAGCGCCCGTTCCATGCTGGGCCTGTCTGCTTTGATCAACGGCAGCGGGTTCGCCGTAACCAGCGACCTTCTGCGCAAGCTGGGCGGCTGGCACACCTGCACCATGACCGAAGATTATGAATTCAGTGCACAGTGCGCCATTGCGGGCGGTCGTGTTGACTTCATCCCCGATGCAGTCATCTACGACGAACAGCCGCTGACCTTCGTTCAGAGCTGGCGTCAGCGCCGCCGCTGGACCACCGGCAGCCTGCAGGGCCTGCAAAACTACGGCGGTCTGTTGTTCCGGGAAATGATCCTGCGCCGCAGTGTGGTCTGCTTTGACATGTACCTGACCTTCCTGACGCCTTTTGCCCAGCTGGCCGGTGCCGTTTTGGGAATTACGGGAACGGTTCTTTTGCTGGCCGGAAAAGGATTTGTGATCGGAAGCATTTTCTTCAACGGAATAGTGGCTGCGCTGATTCTTACACTGGGCGGTTTGGTTCTGAGCTGCCTGGGTACGGCAGCAGCGGCAACCGTGACGGTCCTTTTGAAAAAGGACAATCTGCACGGCATGGGCTGGGGCATTGCAGCTTTCTGGATGTTCGCGCTCAGCCACACCGTGCTGACACTTTTGAGCTTTGTCAAACAGGAAAACGTCTGGCGGCCTATCGCTCATACCAGCGTAAAAACCATGGATGACATTGCCAAAATTCGCTGACATATAAAAAGACAGCCGAAGCATTCGCTCCGGCTGTTTTTTTATCCCCGGTTGAATCGGGCCAGAAATTCTTTTGTTTTTTCGCTGCGCGGCGTTTCGAAAATTTCGCTCGGTGTCCCCTCTTCGCAGATCACACCGTCCGCCATATATACCACATGGCTGGAAACGTCCCGTGCAAAAGCCATCTCGTGGGTGACCACAATCATGGTCAGTCCCTCTCGGGCCAGCTGCCGCATTACGTTCAATACTTCTCCCACCATCTGCGGGTCCAGCGCGCTGGTAGGTTCGTCAAACAGCAGCACTTCCGGACGCATGGCCAGTGCGCGGGCGATGGCCACGCGCTGCTTCTGTCCGCCGGAAAGCTGGTGGGGTTTTGCGTGAATGTACTGCTCCATTCCCACCTTTTCCAAAAAGGACAATGCTGTCTGCTGTGCTTCTTCTCTGGATTTCTTCAAGACCTTGATCATTCCGGCCATGCAGTTGTCCAGCACCGTCATATTGTTGAACAGGTTAAAGCTTTGAAACACCATTCCCACCCGGGCACGATACTGACAGGGATTCGAGCCACGGGCTGTGATCGGCTGACCATGGAACAAAATCTCGCCGCTGGACGGACGTTCCAGCAGATTAATGCAGCGCAGAAGCGTGGATTTTCCCGAACCGGAAGCACCAATTACACAAGTGACATCTCCTTCGTTAACATTGAAGTCCACATCCTTCAGCACTTGATGCGTGCCGAAATTTTTGGACACATGCTTCACCTCAATGATGGGCTGATTCATTGAAAACGGCCTCCTTTGCGCGGGCGGCGGCCGGACGTGTGTTCTCCCGTCAGCGCATCACTGACTTCGGCCTGCTGCTCCTGAACGCGATAATCGCTGTTGGGTTCCTTGGGATTCGTTTTGTACCGGTGCATTCCCTCACCCGGCACCAGGGGATCCGCCACTGCCAAATCAAAGTTGGCCGGTCCGTCCATTTTCTTTTCCAGCCAGCGCAGCAGCATCGAGCTGGTCAGTGTCATGGTCAGGTAGCCCGCCATCTCAATAACCGCAGAGGGGAAATAAAGATAGGTCGCACCCACAACACCGCGATGCACCGCGAAAAACTCTGTAAATGTGATGATAAACATCACCGACGTGTCTTTCACATTGATGATAAAATTGTTGCCGATCTGCGGCATGATGTTGCGCAGCGCCTGGGGCAGAATCACGCTGGTCATGGTTTGGAAATGGTTCATGCCGATTGCCTTGGCGCCTTCGGTCTGGCCCGGATCCACGGAGATGATTCCGCCGCGCACACTCTCTGCCATATAGGCGCCGGTGTTGACGGATACCACCAAAATGGACGCCGCCCATACGCTTTGAAATTGCGCGGCTCCGTTCGTCACATAGGGCAAACCGTAGTAGACAAACACCGCCTGCAAAATCATAGGCGTGCCCCGAAACACTTCCACATAGATACGCACAACCGCACGGATCAGCTTCAGGAAAAAGCGTTTGACCAGCCGATCTTCTCTCTCGTAAGGGATGGTGTTTAAAATACCGCACACAAGGCCGATCAGACACCCCAGCACCGTGGACACCAGCGCCAGCACCAGCGTATCCCGCATGCCGGCCAGATAAGAATCGCCATATGTGCTCCACAGCTTCACAATATCACTGCCCAGCTGAACCATTCTCTCCATACCTGTTCCTTCCCCTCAGATTCAGCCTTCCGAAATGGGCTGAACTGAAATGGCCTGTGCCATCAGATCATTGAAATCTTCTGTAGTCATGTCGGCCAAAACGCCGTCGATGGCATTTTTCAACTCGCTGTTGCCCTTGCGCACAGAGATGCCGATATTGATATCGCCCTCATCCACCACAAAGTTGTCATCGCTTTCGCTGAAATCCAGCAGGACCATGTCCGGGTATGCCTGCAGAGCGCCCTGTGCTGTGGGCATATCCGTGCACACAAAATCAACGGTGCCGGTTTCCAGTGCCATCAGCATAGCCGGGGCGGATTCTGCCGCGGTCTTGATTTCCACACCGTCAATCTGAGGCAGACAAGTGTCATACCAAATGGTAGCAATCTGCGCTGTGCAGGTGGCGCCTGCCAGATCCGACAGGCCTTTCGCCTGTGCGTAAGGGCTGTCAGCCTTTGTCAGGCATACAATGGATGCGTAAAAATAGGGGCCTGCAAAGTCCACCTGTTCGCTGCGCTCCGGCGTCATCGACTGGCCCGCGATCACCGCGTCCACTGTACCTACCTGAACCGCAGGCACCAGAGAATCCCAGTCAGAACGGACAATTTCCAATTCCACACCCAAGGCGTCCGCAATTTTTTTCGCCATCATCACATCGTATCCGTTTGCGTAATCGCTGGAATCTTTAATGGGAACTGCACCGTTGGAATCATCGGGCTGAGTCCAGTTATACGGTGCATATGCACACTCCATTGCAATGGTCAGTACGCCATCCTCCAGGCCGCTGCCGCCTGCGGAAGCCGAGGCGCTTTGCGTGGAACCGGAGGCTGTCTGAGATGCGGAAGAAGCGGCGCCGCCGCAGGCTGCAAGGCTGATGGCCATCAGGGCCGCCAGTGCGCCGGCCGCAAAAGTTCTTACCATTCGAGTCATAATAATCCCTCTCCTATTTTGTTTAAAAACACGCTTTTTTGGTATATTTATCCAGCGCTAGATAAACAAAAAACCATGTGGTCTCTGCGAAGAGACACCACATGGTTGAAAAAAGCAATACGATACCCTTATTCAAACCAATGGAAGCGCTTCACAGATATGACAGTCCGTTGCATCTTATTACAACGGCCCAACAAGAACGCCCGGCAAAAAGCGAACTCATTTCGGCGGCTGATGCCTTTCCCACAGCGGCTTTTGCCAGCCAATGCCTGCGGTACTGATCATCCTCCGCGCCTCAACCATTTGATTTTTTTGTATCATATCATGCACTTGGCGGGTTGTCAATCAAAAAGAAAATCTTTATACATTCATCTAAAAAACCGTTGTCCGGACAAACTGAACTTTGTCACAATGCAACAAGTTTGTTTGAATATTTTTCCATTTATCAACCAAAGAGGGAAAGTTGTCCGTCCTCACAAATTCTTTCCAAGAGGGGTGGTGTTTGTTCCAAAAATCGCAGCGCTTGATCTGTATCGGTCAGCCAGGGGCGAACTTGTCGCTCTTCCAAAACCAACGGCATACGATCATGAATCGGCCGCACAGATTGGTTTGGCGCGGTGGTCAGTATGGCAAAACGCCCCTTTTCGTCATAGATTCCCGCCAAGTAAACCGCCTTTTGGCCTTCCAATCGGAAAAAATAACGATGTTTCTGACTGTCCCACTCATAAAATCCAGTGGAAGGGATCACGCAACGACGCTGCAAAATATCATTTTGGAACAATGGACGTTTGCAAACCGTTTCCGCTCGTGCGTTAATGGCCCGTTTTCCTTCCGAAAGGGGAATCCCCCAATTCTGAAGTCGCACAGCAATCTTGCCCCCCTCTGGCACCAACACCGGAGCCATACTGCCAGGCGTCACATCGCCGCCGGCCCATTGGCCTGCTCTTGCTGCGATGGTTTTCAGCAAACCATCTTCCTGCGGGAAAAACTGATATCGACTGCACATAAAAAGGCCTCTTTTCCTGCCGTCTTCATCCAAATGCCTTTCCAAATCACCATCGGACGCGTATTCACAGGGCTTTCCCGGCTCCGCATCGATGAAAAGGTATTCTATATGCGATTATAGCATAACCGCGCCCTCTCCACAAAATGCACGCCGCCTTGCCTGCACGCGAAAAAAAATGCGCCTTGAGAAATCTCAAGGCGCATTTCATTTTACAGCAGATGAACCGCTACAATCAGGCCCGCAAACACAATGGAAACCATGCTGGTCAACTTGATCAAAATGTTGATGGAGGGGCCGCTGGTATCCTTAAACGGATCACCCACGGTATCACCTACAACCGCAGCTTTATGACAGTCGCTGCCCTTGCCGCCATGAGCGCCGCTCTCAATGTACTTTTTAGCGTTGTCCCATGCGCCGCCGGCATTGGCCATCATAACCGCCAGCACAAAACCTGTAACCGTTGTTCCCGCCAGCAGACCTGCCACACCTGTGACGCCCAGAATCAGACCGACAACAATGGGTGTTGCAACCGCAATCAGCGCCGGGGCCATCATCAGCTGCTGCGCACTCTTGGTGCACATATCCACACAGGTAGCATAATCCGGCTCTGCTTTGCCTTCCATCAGGCCCTTAATCTCATGGAACTGACGGCGCACCTCTACTACAATGCTCTGCGCCGCCTTGCCCACTGCATCCATGGTCAGCGCCGCAAACAGGAACGGAAGCATTCCGCCCACAAACAAGCCAATCAGCACGGTGGGATTGGTAATGCTCAAATCCATTTGCAAGTTGGGGTCAATCTGGTGCACTTTGTCGATGTAGCTTGCAATCAGAGCCAAAGCCGTGATTGCCGCCGAACCGATCGCGAAGCCTTTGCCCGTGGCAGCCGTGGTGTTACCCAAGCTGTCCAAAGCGTCTGTGCGGCGGCGCACCTCCGAAGGCATGTGCGTCATTTCCGCGATACCGCCTGCATTGTCCGCAATGGGGCCGTATGCATCCGTGGCCAAAGTGATGCCCAGCGTGCTCAGCATGCCAACCGCTGAAACACCTACACCGTAAAGGCCCATGTTAAAATCCTGTGCACCGCCGCTGACGAAGTAGCTGATCAGAACGGAAACACCCACAATGATCACCGGCGCCACCGTAGAAAGCATACCCAGAGACAGACCGCCGATGATGACCGTCGCGCTGCCTGTTTCGCTGGAAGCGGACAGCCGCTGCGTCGGTTTGTAGCTGTCGGAAGTATAATACTCAGTCAATGCGCCAATGGCAACGCCCGCCACCAGGCCACTGAGAACCGCAACATACACGCCCGTGTGCTCCGGGAGCAGCATGCGCACGGCAAAGAAAGACAAAACCGCGATCAGAATCGCACTGATGTAAGTACCGGTACGCAGAGCCGTCAACAAGTTTTTCTGACTTGCGCCCTCTTTCGTTTTCACAAAAAAGGTTCCGAAAATCGAGCACAACACGCCCATAGCAGCCAGCAGCATGGGCACGCCTACTCCATGCATGCCAAAGCCGGCAGCAACGGCCAGCGCGCTGGTAGATACAATGGAACCCACATAAGATTCGTACAAATCCGCGCCCATACCGGCCACGTCGCCTACGTTGTCGCCCACGTTGTCAGCAATAACCGCCGGGTTACGGGGGTCATCCTCCGGAATACCGGCTTCCACTTTACCGACTAAGTCTGCGCCTACGTCTGCCGCTTTCGTGAAAATACCGCCGCCTACACGAGCGAAAAGCGCCATAGAGGAAGCACCCATGCCAAAAGTCAGCATATTGGATGTGATGTTTCCGATCAATTCCGCCTCTGTAGCCACCGGCTGCACATGACTATACCAGAAGTGCAGCAGGAAATACCAGAAGGTCAAATCAAGCAGGCCCAAGCCAACCACGGTAAAGCCCATAACGCTACCGGCTGAAAAAGCCACCCGCAGGCCGCGGTTCAAGCTCTGATTCGCCGCATTGGCTGTACGACAGTTTGCCATTGTGGCAGTCTTCATGCCGATGAAGCCGGACAGACCGCTGAAAAATCCGCCGGTCAAAAAGGCAAACGGTGTGAAAAAGCTCAGCAGCCCCGCAAAAGCCATGCAAAGCAAAATCAAAAAGACCGCCGCAAAGAAAATGCCGACGCCCCGGTACTGCCGCTTCAAATAAGCGCCTGCACCACGGCTTACCGCAGCGGAAATACGCGCCATTTCATCTGTTCCCGGCGATTCCCTGCGAACACGCGCAAACATGATTCCCGCAAATGCCAGCGCAGCCAGGGCGCCAAAGCCCACAAAATACATTGTCTCCATAACCAGAATTCCTCCTCTTGCTCATTTTTCTGCGCCGATCCTCACATGAAGGGTCTGACTTTATTATAGTACAATGCTTTTTTCCATAAAACATTCGCAATTCACAAAAATATTTCTTTTTCTTCGGTATTCTGCAATGTTTTTTGATAAAATTTCCACCATGTGAAATAGCAGCACAAAACCCCGGAAAAACATCGTTAATCAGATAACGATATACCGTTAAAATAAATTTAAATTGACTGTACTGCGCTTCCGACTCGATGAAAAGTTTTCCATTCAATATACCATTTCGGCTGATTTTTTCTATGGAATTCCCCGGTACACTTTCCACTTCAGGCTTAGGATTATTTCCATCTGCCAAAAGAAAAACCCCGCAGTACACATTGTACTGCGGGGTTTGTTGGAGCAGATGATGGGAATCGAACCCACACGACCAGCTTGGAAGGCTGGAGTTCTACCACTAAACTACATCTGCATAATAGAGCTGCTATGTGAAACAGCTCTATTATTATAACGTTCTATTGGGCTGCTGTCAAGTGCGAAGTACAATCTTTTCCTCTTGCGCGTCCACTTCTACACTGGCGAGGATCTCTCCTGCGACCAGCTTTTCTGCAATGCCATCTTCCACTTCTTTCCGAATGACACGGCGCAGATCCCGCGCGCCGAACTTTCCACCCTTCGCTTTTGCACACAAAGCATCCAGGGCAGCGTCCGTCCAGGACAAGCCCACACCTTTGGCAGCCAAGGGCGCGCGGTATTCCTCCAGCATCAGTGCCGCAATACGGCGCAATTCCGCCTGGCCCAACGGTTTAAATACAATGATCTCATCCACACGGCTCAAAAATTCCGGGCGCAAAAATTCTCCCAGCGCTTTCATCGCTTTGTTTTTGCTGACTTCTTCAACCGTCTTGTTAAAGCCGGTCTCTCCCACTTTATCAGAAGAGCCTGCGTTGGACGTCATGGCAATCACGGTATTTTCAAAGTTTACCGTGCGTCCCTGGGCATCATTGATCTTGCCTTCATCCAGAATCTGAAGCAAAATATTCATCACATCCGGATGCGCCTTTTCGATCTCGTCAAACAGCACTACACTGTAGGGTTTACGCCGCACTTTTTCCGTGAGCTGACCGGCTTCGTCGTAACCCACATAACCCGGCGGCGAACCGATCAGGCGGGAGACTGTGTGCTTCTCCATAAACTCGGACATATCCAGACGGATCAGCGGGTCCACCGTGTCGAACAGCTGCATGGCGAGCTGCTTGACCAGCTCGGTTTTGCCCACGCCGGTGGGTCCCACAAAGATAAAGCTGGCCGGACGGCGGCGTGCGGAAATATCCGCGCGGCTGCGCTTGACCGCGCTGGCTACCAGATGGACGGCCTCTTCCTGACCAATGATCTTCTGATTCAGCACATTTTCCAAATTAGCCAGTTTGGTGTACTCCGTCTCCTTCACCTTGGCGGCCGGAATTCCCGTCCACAGCTCAATGACCTTGGCCACATCCTCCATGGTAACTTCAATTTTGTCCACGGCCTCACGCTTGGCGGGCAGCTCCTGCTCCAGCTGCTGAATTTCATATTTCACCCGGGCGATCGTCTCATAATCCGGGCCTTCCTTGGCCTGTTCCGCTTCCTGCTCCTGGGTTTTCAGCTCCGCCAGCCGCTTTTCCTGCTCCACCCATTCGGTGATTTCCGGATGACGAAGGCTGCAGCAAGCGCAGGATTCATCCAAAAGGTCAATGGCTTTATCCGGCAAAAAGCGATCGGTGATATAGCGTTCGGACAAAGTAACCGTGCTGCGCACAATGGCATCCGACACTTTTACATGATGGTGCTTTTCATAATACTCCTTTACGCCCGCAATGACCGCAGTTGCATCGTCAATGGAAGGTTCCTCCACCTTCACAGGCTGAAAACGACGTTCCAGAGCTTGGTCTTTTTCAATGTATTTGCGATATTCCGCAAATGTTGTAGCGCCGATCACCTGAATTTCTCCGCGGCTGAGCGCAGGCTTCAGGATATTGGCCGCATTCATCGCTCCTTCGGAGTCGCCCGCACCGGTGATGTTGTGAATCTCATCGATGAACAAGATCATATTTCCCGCCGCTTTGACTTCTCCGATCAAACCCTTAACACGGCTTTCGAACTGACCGCGGAACTGCGTACCTGCCACAAGGCTGGTCATATCCAGCAGATAAACTTCCTTATCTTTCAAACGGGCAGGAACGTTTCCTTCCGCGATGCGCAAAGCAATTCCTTCTGCAATGGCCGTTTTGCCAACACCCGCTTCGCCGATCAGGCAGGGGTTATTTTTCTGACGGCGGGACAAAATCTGGACGGTGCGGTAAATTTCCCGATCACGACCAATGATGCGGTCCACTTTTCCGTCCTTGGCTTTCTGCGTCAGATTCTCGCAGTAATTGTCCAGGAACTTCCGTTTCTTTCCCTTTTCCCGGGCGCGGGGATCCTTTTTGCCTTCCCCATCGTCTTTGCTCTCTCTGCGATTGCTGAAAATGCCAAAGGGGAATGTTCCGGCACCACCGGGCGTAAAGCCCTGCTCGCCTTCCTCTCCCTCTTCATCCTGCGGATCTTCCGCCTCATCGGGCGAAACTCCCATCATCTGCTGCATCATAGCAGTGGGATCCATGTCCCCGTTTTCCATCATACCGGCAAAGCGCTCTTCCATGTTCTCCAGGTCCTGCTCGCTGATGCCGAACTGTTTCATCAAATCATCCACCGGTTTGATGCCCAGTTCACGCGCACAGCTGAGGCAATACCCCTCCGCCTTTGCCTGCCCTGCCTCCATCTTTTGCACAAAGACAATGGCCGGGCGCTTTTTACACCTTACACAAAGCATAGTACTAACTGTTCCTTTCTGCGCATCAAGCGCTCATAAAGGGATTGTATGCCGAGAAGAACGAATAAAAATAGCTTCCCGAAAGCGCCGAATCGTTCACAACCGGCAGATTGTTGCTGGTGATCACAATGACCGCCCAAATCAGGCACAGCAGAAGCAGCGCATTGAGCACGCCGCCCACAAGGCCGACCACCACACCCAAAGTGCGGTTGACCCCGCCCAGAAGAGGCACCTTGTTCAAATTGGTAAGCACCGCCACCAGGAAAGCAATCACCACTCTGCAAAGCAGGAAAGTGGCAAAGAACAACACCACGGTGATCAGCGGAACAACCAGCGGAGAGATGATCTGCTCCACCACCTGCTGCGCCAGATCCGGTGCCTGGCTGTTGAGCACACTGTTGGCACTCTCCATAATGCTGTCCATCAGCGACTGGGGTACAAGCCCTTCCAAACCACCCAGAACGCTCTCCAGACTGAAAGAGCCCTGTTGAAGCGTCTGTGTGGTTTTTTCCACCAGTCCGGATTTAAAGAAATTTTCAAAAACCGTGGGCGAGACTTTTCCCGAAACGAACCACGCCAAAGCAATGGCTGCCAGATTTCCCACCAAATCAATCATTCCCGCCACGAACCCTTTGCGGGCATAGTGGATCACTGTTGCGACAACCACCCCGATCAGGGCGATGTCCAAAATCAATGCGGGTGTAAACGTCATAATCAATCTCCCTTTCTATGCGGCGGAAACGGATTGAGAATCCGCCTGACTGGAACTTGAAACCGCGCTTTCAGCCGGTTCTGTCTGCGGGGCTTCCAGGTCCAGGATCTGCTCTTGTGTCAGTAAAAGCAGATGATCTGCTCCGATCACTGCCAGAGGCTTGGCGCCGGGTTCCACAACGGCGCCGGCACTTCCGTCCAGTCCATAACTGTACACAGCGGTGTTTGTAAGCACATACACTCCTGACCGGCTGGCAGCCACACTGTTGGCGCGCACCGGCACATTGGACTGTCCCACCACTGCCAAATTCATATCCAGTACCACAAACCGTGTCAGCTCGGTATGTTCGCCGTCGCCAAACAGCAAAACGGTGTTTTTCCCACTGACCGCCGCGCTTTGCAACTGCTCCGCGCCGAAATCGTACCGGGCTTTTTCCGTACCGTCCGACACATTATAAATTGCGGCAAAGCGGTCGTACACCACCAGCATGTTCTGCCGGTCCAGATATTCCACCTTCAAAGGAATGCCATCACTGACCTGTACGGTCACTGCCTCGCTGTAATCCTCCATATCGGTGTTCAAAAGATAAACCACGCTTCCCAGTGCCCCGTTCTGGGCCTTGGGGCACGCCACAGCAAAGTGTTTGTTGTCGCTTGAAAAGGCCATTGCTGTGGGCAGATCGTCGGTATTGAACTCCAGAATCTTGTTGAACATCGGGTCATACACTTTCAGACCGCCCTCGATGAACACTGCCAGCGTCCCGTTGGGGCTCATAGCACACAGAAAAATGGGCTGATCAAATTTTGTTTCATACAAAGTCTGGCTGCGATTTTCCACTTTCAGCTGTGTACCGGACCGGTCATAGATACATACGCGGGTATTGCCCGCTACAATGCACGGATTTGCAAATCCGTGCTGCAAACTGCGCACTTTGTTTCCGCTGGCGGAATAAATGACCATGTCCTGCTCACCCACGGCTACAAAGCCGCCCGCCAAAGGCTGGCTTTCCACGTACCCGGGAATGCTCGCCTGCACCGGGAAGCCCGGTCCGGGTGTCAACGCAATCCGGATGGAGTCCACCGTATCTCCCAGCAATGCCAGCGACGCGCCGTACAGGCCTGTAAAATATACCAGAATGCCGGCCAGCAACACGGTGCAAACCACGGTCACCCGTATGCGGCGGGCGCGGCGCTTTTTCTGGATGCGCTCCAGGCGCACCAGCTTTCCCCTCTCCAAAGCGCTGATCGGCCGCTCCGGCTCCTGTCCGGACTCAGGCACATCTTCAAAATGCAGAAAATCCTCTTCACGTATCTCGGTTGAAGCGCGCCGTTTCGACCGGCGTGAAAAAAAACTCATAAGCTCTCTGTCTTTCCTTCCTCGGGATAATGAACCTTGTACAGCATCAGGCCTTTGGCCGGGACGGTATCTCCCGCTCGGCCCCGGTCTCCGCTTTCCAGCACCTGTGCCATTTCTTCCACTTGCATACGGCCGGCGCCCACTTCTACCAAAGTGCCCACCAGAATACGGACCATATTGTACAAATAACCGTCGGCACAAATATGAAAACGAATCTCTTCGCCCTCACGCTTCACATGAAAAAAGTGAACCGTGCGCACGGTATCCTCCATATCGCTGCCCGCGCTCATAAATGCGCGGAAATCGTGCCGGCCCACAACGTACTCCGCCGCCGCAGCCATTTTGTCCGCGTCCAACGGAGTGGCCAGGCGCCAGGCGTAGGGCGTCATGAAAGGGTCGTCAATGGCACTGTTGTGCAATCGATACACATACTCCTTACTGACCGAAGAGTAGCGGGCATGAAAGTCATCCGGAACAGTCCGAGCACTGCGCACCCGAATATCCGGCGGCAGGAATCGGTTGATGGCCAGAGGAAGCTTGTACGGATCAATGGGTTTCGGCTGCACATAGCTGACGCAGTAGGCCAGAGCGTGCACGCCTGCGTCGGTTCGGGAACATCCCTTGACCGGCGGACGCGTGCCGTACAGATGTTCCAGCGCGTCCTGCAGCACCTGACACACAGTCAGCGCATTTTTCTGCACTTGAAAGCCATGATACTGTGTACCAACATAGCTGAGTGTAATCAATACCTTCATGGGACCGCCTACTTCCACAGCAAATTGCTCAGGCCCATCAGTGCAAAGACAGCCACCGCAGCAGCAGTAAGCCATACATCCTTGCCGGACATGCGCAGTTCTTTCAGACGGGTGCGGCCCTCGCCGCCATGGTAACAGCGGCATTCCATGGCCATAGCCAGTTCGTCAGCCCGGCGGAACGCGGAAATAAACAGCGGAATCAGCACCGGAATCAATGCCTTGACCCGCTGCATCAGCGTACCGGAATCCAGCTGAGCGCCGCGGGCTTTCTGCGCATTCATGATTTTATCCGTCTCTTCAATCAAAAGAGGAATAAAGCGAAGGGCAATGGTCATCATCATGGCCAGCTCATGCACGGGAAGTTTCAGCTTTCCAAGCGGACGCAGCAGCTGCTCGATGGCAGCCGTCAGCACAATCGGGCTGGTGGTATAGGTCAACAAGCTGGTTCCTGCAATGATGCAAATAATACGCACTGCAATCAAAACGGCGTAATCGACGCCCTCACGGTAAATATGCAGGAAGCCCAGCGAAACCAGCGGTTGGGAATCGCCCGTGATGAAAAACACATTGAGCACTGCCGTAAACAAAATGATGGGAATAATGGGCTTCAGACTTTTTCCGATCAGGCGCAAAGGGATCTTGGCCAAAAGGTACAATCCCAGCACCATCACAATGGAAATGCCCAGTCCCAGGGGATTGGAAGCCACAAACAGCATAATGATGTAGACAAGCGTCAGTACCAGCTTGGCCCGGGGATCCATATTGTGCAGCGCCGAATTGCCTGGGAAGTGCTGACCGATGGTAATGTCACGCAGCATTTACATCCCCTCCTTTGCGGCCAGAATGGTTTTCACCGCATAAGGAACGGTGTACACGTCCGCGGGAATGTCCAATCCCCATTGACGCAGTTGCAGGAACACCTTTGTCACTTCCGGAACGGAAAGGCCCAGTTCCAGCAGTTCCGGCGCACGGGCGAACACTTTGGCCGTTTCGTCATACATGGCGATCTTTCCATTGTTCAAAACCAGCACCCGGTCAGCATACTTGGCAATGTCCTCCATGGAGTGGCTGACCAGCACCGTGGTGGAACCCGTCTCCTTGTGCCAGGCTTTGATCTGGCCCAGAATGGTGTCGCGGCCTTCCGGGTCCAGACCGGCGGCCGGTTCGTCCAGCACCAACAGTTTCGGTTCCATGGCCAGCACGCCTGCAATGGCCACGCGGCGCTTTTGGCCGCCGGAGAGCTCAAACGGACTCTTTTCCAGGACCGTTTTGGACAGACCGCAGAACTCTGCGGCGCGGCGCACCCGCTGGTCAATCTCACTTTCGCTCAGCCCCATGTTCCGCGGGCCGTAAGCGATATCCTTATAAACGGTTTCTTCAAACAGCTGATACTCCGGATACTGGAACACCAGCCCCACCATGAATCGAAACCGGCGGATATCGCCGGGATCCGCCCACAAATCCTCACCGCCGATATAAATATGGCCTTTGGTAGGCCGGTTCAGGCCGTTCAGATGGGTGATCAGCGTGGATTTTCCACAACCGGTAGCCCCCATGATGCCCACAAACTGCCCTTCCTCAATGGAAAAGCTCACATCGTCCAGAGCCGTGGTCGCGTCGGGCATACCAAGCCCATACACATAGCTCAAATGTTCCACTCGTACAAACTCAGACATCCCGGGGCGGCTCCTTTCCCGTAAGGGTTTTGTAAATGGCGGCAGCGCACTCCTCCGGACAGATGATATCGTCCGGCATGGGCACTCCGGCCGCGGTCAACGCATGGCACAGCTCGGCCGACTGGGGCACGTCCAGATGAAGCGCCTTCACCGCCTCCACCTGGCTGAATACCTGGCGGGGCGTGCCCTCCATCACAATGCGCCCGCCACTCATGACCACCACCCGGTCAGCAGTGGCCGCCTCTTCCATATAGTGCGTGATCTGCACCACTGTAATGCCGTAATCCCGGTTCAGCTTGTGCACCGTGTGCATCACCTTTTCCCGGCCGATGGGGTCCAGCATGGCAGTGGCTTCATCCAGCACCAGACAGTCCGGCCGCATGGCGATCACGCCCGCGATGGCCACCCGCTGTTTCTGTCCGCCGGACAACTTGTGGGGTGCTTTTTCCCGGTACTTGTAAATGCCGGCCATCTGCATAGCCTCATCCACCCGCTGACGCATCTCCTCACGGGGAACGCCCAGGTTTTCCAGCGCAAACGCCACGTCTTCCTCTACCACAGTGGCTACAATCTGGTTGTCCGGATTCTGGAACACCATGCCCACTTTTTGGCGCATCTCCATCAGCCGGTCCTCGTCGGTCGTGGGAATCTGCTCGATCCACACCGTGCCGGCCGCAGGCAGCAAAATGGCATTGAAGTGCTTTGCGAGTGTGGACTTTCCGCACCCGTTGGCCCCCAAAACCGCCACATATTCTCCTTTTTTCACCTGCATGGACAATCCGTCAATGGCGTTATGGCCCGTTTCGGAATAACGGAAGACAACGTCTTTGGCTTCCAGCATGGTTTGTGTGCGTTCGTTCATGTTGTTTCTTTCCATCCCTCTGTGTCTTTTACCGTGCCAGCCACCAGGCCGTTGCCCCGCAAGGCACCGTACCGCCCGTAGCCGTCACCGGCAGGCCGATTTCATCGCATTCCGTGCGGCCGCCCCAGCGGGACGCCACGCGCGTTTTCAAAATGTATTCCATCACACTGGGAGAAAGCCCGGTGGTATAGCTGTTGACCGCCACGAACAGGGGCTCGTCGCTGAGAACGCCTGTGCACAAGTCAATGAAGTCGTAGATGCTGTCCTCCAGCTTCCACACTTCACCGCCCGGGCCACGCCCGTAACTGGGAGGGTCCATGATCACACCGTCGTACCGCACGCCGCGGCGAATCTCCCGCGCCACGAACTTGGCGCAGTCATCCACAATCCAGCGGATGGGACGGTCCGCCAGCCCGGAGGCCGCAGCGTTTTCCCGGCCCCAGGCAACCATTCCCTTGGAAGCATCCACGTGACATACGCTGGCGCCGGCTGCGGCACAGGCCAGGGTGGCGCCACCGGTATATCCGAACAGGTTCAGCACTTTGATGGGCCGGCCCGCCGCTTCAATCAAACGCCGGTAAGCGTCCCAGTTGACCGCCTGTTCCGGGAACACACCCGTGTGCTTGAAGCCGGTGGGAGAGACAATCAGCTTCAAATCCCCGTAAGAGATCTGCCAGCGGTCCGGCATACGGCGGCGGTACTCCCACTTTCCTCCTCCGCTGGCACTGCGGTGATAAACCGCGTTGGCCTTCTCCCAAAGGGGGCTTGTCCGCTCGTTTTTCCAGATCACCTGCGGGTCCGGCCGGACCAGCAGCGTGTCTTTCCAACGCTCCAGACGGTTGCCGTCGGTGGCGTCAATCAGTTCGTAATCTTTCCAATTCTCTGCTGCGCGCAAAACGTTCCCTCCATGCGGCATCCCGGCGGGACAAAGCCCGCCGGGTCTCATTTCTTACTTTTTGGCGTGGATACGCTCGTTGATCTTCACGGCAATGCGGTCCGCAGAAGCGGCAATCGCTTCCTCGTCCTTGCCTTCCACCATGACGCGAATCAGCGGCTCGGTTCCGGAAGCACGCACCAGAACACGTCCCAGGCCCATCAGACTCTGCTGCTGGCTCTCCACAAAGCCGGCGATGTACTCGTCTTCCTTATAGCGTGCTTTCTGCTCATTGGTGGCTTTCACGTTCACCGTAACCTGCGGATAGCGGGTATACAGCGCGTTCAGTTCGCTCATTTTGCACTTTTTCTCGGCCAGTGCACGCAGCAGCATACCTGCTGTCAGCTCGCCGTCGCCGGTGGTGGAATGCTGCAGAAGGATGATGTGGCCGGACTGTTCGCCGCCGATCACATACCCTTTATCGCGCATCTCCTCCAGCACATACCGGTCACCTACTGCTGTGATGGCCGTTTTCATGCCATTCTGACGCATGTATTCGATGAAGCCCAGGTTGCTCATCACCGTGACCACAGCCGTGTCTTCTTTCAATTTTCCCTCGTGTTTCAAATCGGTGGCCAGGATGGCGATGATCTTGTCACCGTCGATCTCCTTGCCGGTCTCATCCACCGCCAGGCAGCGGTCTGCGTCGCCGTCAAAGGCAACACCGCAGTCCAGACCATTCTTCACTACATAGGCCGCCAGTTTGTCCAGGTGCGTAGAGCCGCAACCCTCGTTGATGTTGCCGCCGTCGGGCTCATTGCCGATGAAATGACAGTTCGCGCCCAACCGCGGGAACAGCAGGCTGGCCGGAGCGCTGGAAGCGCCGTTGGCGCAGTCCACCGCGATGTTCAGCCCGGACAGGTCTGCATCGATGGCCGCGGCCAGATAATCCACGTAATCGCTCAACGCGCTCTCCACGCGCTTCACCGTTCCGATGGCGGTGCCGGTGGCCAGCGTCAGTTCCGCGCCGTTGTTGAACACGTGATGTTCAATTTCTTCTTCCACTTCATCGGGCAGCTTGTATCCCTCGCCGCCGAACAATTTGATGCCGTTGAACTCCACCGGATTGTGAGAAGCGGAGATCACCACACCTGCATCTGCGCCGTATTTCCGAACAAGATAGGCCACTGCCGGAGTGGGAATTACCCCCAGCAGCTCCACATCTGCGCCCACGCTGCAAAGGCCGGCGGCCAGTGCGCTCTCCAGCATATCACCGGAAATCCGGGTGTCCTTGCCAATGATAAACCGCGGGCGGTGCTGTGTCTTGCCCGCCAAAACGGCTGCCGCCGCACGGCCGATCTGCATCGCCAGTTCCGGCGTCAAATCCTTGCCCGCCACGCCGCGAGCGCCGTCTGTTCCAAACAATTTTCCCATTGTAAACTCCTCCTCAGAATCCGTGATTCGAAAGCGTTTCTTTTCATCCTACCGGATAAATATGAACAAATCTATTGTGAAAGAACTGTGCCTTTTCAATAGTCATCCAGGGTCTGCTGTCCGTTCTGTTCCGGAGAACCGGGCGCTTTCATGCCCAAATGCTCGTACGCATGCCGGGTGACGCAGCGGCCACGGGGCGTGCGGGTCAAATACCCCAGCTGCATCAGATAGGGTTCACACACATCCTCCAGCGTCACGCTCTCCTCGCCCAAGGCCGCGGCAATGGTCTCCAGGCCCACCGGACCGCCGTTGTACATTTCAATGATGGCGCGCAGCAGACTGCGGTCCATCTCATCCAGGCCGATCTCATCGATGCCCATGCGCCGCAGCGCTTCCCGGGCAATGGCCGCATCGATTACGCCGTTGCCCATCACATCGGCGAAATCCCGGGCACGCTTCAACAGGCGGTTGGCCACACGGGGCGTTCCTCGGGCACATTTGGCCATTTCCAAAGCGCCCTCCGGCAGGATAGGCACGCCCAAAATTCCCGCCGAACGGGTGATGATGGTAGCCAGCTCCTTGGGGCTGTACAGTTCCAGCTTCAAAAGCACGCCAAATCGATCCCGCAGCGGCCCTGTGATCTGTCCGGCCCGGGTGGTGGCTCCCACCAGCGTGAACCGCGGAAGATTGATGCGGATGGATTGCGCCGACGGCCCTTTGCCGATCATAATATCCAGCGCATAATCTTCCAGCGCCGGATACAGGACCTCTTCCACCTGACGGGACAGCCGGTGAATCTCGTCGATGAACAGCACGTCCCCCTCTTGCAGGTTGGTCAATAACGCAGCCAAGTCACCGGGCTTTTCAATGGCCGGTCCGGACGTGATGCGGATCTGCGTACCCATCTCGTGGGCAACAATACCGGCCAGCGTGGTTTTGCCCAAGCCCGGAGGGCCGTACAAAAGCAGGTGATCCAGCGGTTCGCCCCGCTTTTTCGCCGCCTGCAAATAGATGCTCAGGTTTTCTTTTACCTTATCCTGACCGACGTATTCATCCAGGCTTCTGGGGCGAAGGCTGGCCTCATTGTCAAAATCCTCCGGCTCCGCCTGCGGGCTGACCAGTCGGTTCGCCGCGGCGTTGACATCTACGGTTTCCAGAGCCATGCTTTACCTCCTCTTTCCAATGCCCTGCAGTGCAAGGCGGATCAGTTCGGCCGTGGGCAGAGCCGGATCCAGTCCCGACAGAGCCGCAGCAGCTTCAGCGCCGCTGTAGCCCAGTCCTGTCAGTGCAGCGGCTGCCGCAGCCATGCCGGCCGCCGGGGCCGCGCCGGACACCGGCGCAGACAAATCCAGAGTCGCGCCCAAATTTTTGCCCACTTTGTCCTTCAGCTCCAGCACAATGCGCTGTGCCAGTTTAGGGCCTACTCCGTTGGCCGCTGTAAATGCTTTGTGATCTCCGCCGGAAATGGCAAGCGCAATGCGGGCAGGATCCATCACGCTGAGGATGGCCAGTCCTACTTTGGGACCTACACCGGACACCCCGGTCAATACGCGGAACATAGACTGTGCGTCCTTCGTGGCAAAACCGTACAGAGAAACATCATTTTCCGTCACATTCATCTGTGTGTACAGCGTACATTTCTCTCCCACTGCCGGCAGAGCGCCCGCTGTGCTGGACGGAATCGCCGCCTGATATCCCACGCCGCCGCACTCTACAACCGCCATATCCGGTGTTTTTTCCAAAAGCTTGCCTGTAAGACAGTAAATCATTCCAATCCTCCCGGCCGGTCGACATCGGCACGTACCTATCTATTTAATAGTATCCCATCTGTTGACGGCGCGTCTGCCCCATTCCGTACTGTTTGGAACGGAAGCTGTATCCGTGGCAAATGGCCACGGCCAGCGCATCCGCTGTATCGTCGGGCTTTGGCACCGCGGGCAGTCGCAAGATGCGGCGCGTCATTTCCTGCACCTGTTTTTTGGTGGCGCGTCCGTAACCGGATACGCTCTGTTTCACCTGAAGAGGTGTGTACTCAAAAATGGGCACCCGGGCCAGCTTGGCACACAATAGAATCACGCCGCGCGCTTCCGCCACTGCAATCACCGTCTTCTGGTTGGTGGTGTAAAACAACGTCTCAATGGCGATGGCTTCGGGTTTGACCATATCCAAAAGCTGAGACATATCCGTGTAGATTTCTTCCAAACGGTCCTCAAAGACCGTGTGAGAACGGGTGGTGATTGCGCCATACTGCAATGTGGTAAACTGATTCCGCTCGTATTCTACCGCGCCAAATCCCACAATGGCATACCCCGGGTCAATGCCCAGAATTCGCATAACGCCTTCTCCCCCCATTCTACAATATGAACTGTTTTAGTATATCACAAAAAGCCTGTCAAGACAATAAAAATCCCGGCTGGAACTTGTCCCCAGCCGGGATTTCACACCTTTTTCGCATTCAGTCTGCCCGCAGCAATTCCTTTGCCTTGTGCCTCATCTCTTCACTCACTGCCGGACAGGGCCCATACTGAAGCAAATTGTACGCTGCAGAAATGTTGGCCAGCCGTGCCGTTTTCTGCAGTGTATATCCTTCGCACCAGCCATACAGCGCCGCCGCAGTGGACACGTTGCCGCACCCTGTGGGATCTACCACGGGACCGACCGTGACACTGGGCGCAAACGCGGCCTCGCCATCCGCCAGCATATACGCTCCCTGCGAACCGACCCGGAAAAAGCAGGGCTTTCCAAGCGCCAATAGACGGTCAACCGCCTGCTGACGTGTTTCCACGCCAAACAGCGCCTTTGCTTCCGGGAAATTGATCGAAAACAAATCAGTCTTCTCAATGGTCTTCAAAACATTGCTGTGACGTTCCGGGTCCAGAGCCGCGGAAGTGGGAATTTCCCACATGATTTTGGCGCTGCACACCGAGCGAATCGCATCCAGTTCCTCCCACAGTCGCGAAGTCTCCACGGCTTCCACGTAGATTCCCTGCGTATCTGCCGTACAACTGTCAGCAATCTGGCGGGCGGTGATCACGTCCATTTCATTCAGCAAAGTCTCTTCTTTTTCGCCGTAGCGGAACACTTCGCTGTGAAGCCCGGCTTCTCCGTAAATCAACCGGGTGTACCAGGTGTGCGGCAGCGCAAAGGAAAGACCCTCCCGGCTCAGCCGGTTGGCATCCATCCAGGCTCCGTAATACTGCTCAAAATCCGGACCCACGTTGGAGACATACAGGCAGTCATCGCACCAGAGTTTGATGCCCGCCACGCAATATACCGAACCGCCCAAAATCTGCTGTTTTTCACTTCCGTCCGCCAGCAAAATATCATTTACAATGGTCGGCCCTGCCACAAGATATTTCATCTCAATGCTCCCCCTTCAATGCGGCCAACTGCCGCTGCAGCGCCGGTTCCACCGGAACGCTGTTTTTCAGCTCGTGCAAAAGCATCAGGCCTTGATTCTTTTCTTCCAGCTGTGCCAGCAGCACTGCCATGTCAGAACCATTCAACGCACCATCGCCCAGCACTTCGTGGGAATCGTACTCACCCAACACGATTTTTACACCGTATTCTTCCCGCGCTTCCCAGTTGTTCAGCTTCTGCATCTCCGCCAGCCAGGGCTGCGCCAGCAATCCATTGCGGAAGTACTCACTTGTCTTCCATTTGCAATCCGAAAGATGAACCGCCGCTACTTTTCCCCAAAGCTTCGGATGCAGAAGATTGTATCGGAGCCACTCCAGCGCAAACTTCTGCGGTTCAAGGCCGTATTTCTCCTCCAGGCGACGCATCTCGGAAGTCACTTCCTCGGGCGGGAGGAAGAATCGGACAGAACCATCCTTCATTTTTCCAACCGCGTGCAGAAGATGATTGACTTCCCAACCCACGCGCAGGCGCCGGAAGGGATCATATACCTGCTCCAGTACACAGGCATAATCCCGCGCGGTCTGCACGCCGTGCTCCAGCCCCCATCCCGCATTTTCCAGTTCGATCACCGGGCTGTTCTCGGTCAAAAGCTCTTGCGAAAGCAGACTGTTCACAAAGCGCTGCAGCATGGCAATCATCGCCTGGAGAATGGTTTGCTTATCCATGGAAAAAGCCCACATTCCATCGATGGGCGCATAGTCGATCAGGTGGAACACATAGCTGTCGGCCTCCAGCGCAGCCGCTACAGCATATTCCTGCGTCCAACGCGCCATCATATGATCGCCGGTCAAATCGCCGTAATAAGCGCGCACCTCTTCTTCTCCGCCCATTCGCTCGACCAGTTCCGAAAACCGGTTCCCGGTCAGGAATGCGGTGGGATACGCCCAATAAGAGGCGTGCAGCCGCTTCACCTGCAGCTCACCCAGCTGCCGCACAAGCGCCTGCTTTTCTTCTTGACTTGAAAACAAGGGCAACGTTCTGGGTTTCACATCATCCCCGAACATTTCCACACCCGCCAAAGGATACTGGTTGCACAAGTGCTGCGCAAAGGCCTTCGCGTCATCAGTCATTTGCTCCGGTTTCAGCGTAAGATACTGCTTCATTTCAAACTCGCCCCTTTCTAAAGGCATTTTAACATGTATTGTCTTGTATTAAAACCGGTTTGATTTATTTTCAGCATTCCTACAAAAAAGTCTGTGATTTTTTGTAATTACGCCTGATTATTGGTCTTTTTTTCAAAACAGGATTGACGCAAAAGACAACATGAATTATCTTGTATTATAGAGAGGAGGAGGTCTTATGCCGCAGTTGCAGGCCGACACTCAGACCCCTTATTATGAACAGCTTCGTGAATTTCTGCTGCAGGAGATTCACAGTGGCGTGTACGGTCCGGGGGATAAGATTCCCAGCGAAAACCAATTGTGCGCCCAATATGACGTAAGCCGTGTCACGGTGCGAAAAGCGCTGCAGGGTCTGGTTGACGAAGGCGTTTTGATAAAACGGCACGGAAAAGGAGCCTTTGTTGCATCCATTCCCGTAGTGGAACAACGATCGGAACAGAGAAGTTTTACCGCCTCCTGCCTGCAGATGGGGCGCCGCCCCGGCACTCATCTGATTTCCCGCAAAATGCAAAAAGGAAAAAAGGAGCTTGCCCGCCTTCTGTGCCGTGAAGCAGACGATCTGATTCTGTGCATCAAGCGTGTGCGTTGCGTGGATGAAGTTCCGGTGATTTTTGAAATGGACTATTTTTCAGCGGATGCCGGTTATCTTCTGACGGCAGATGTAGAAAGCACGCCTCTGCTGAAAACGGTGGAGTTGAACCGGTCTTTGACCTCGCTTCATTTTTCAGAAACATTTGATGTGCAATTCGCCACCCGCGAGCAGGCCCGCAGTTTGAATTGCCCGGTCAACACACCCCTTTTGGGTGTGCGTCAGATTGTCACTGACGATCAGGGCGTGGTCTATGTAAACGATCAATTCATCCGCAGCGACATTTATAAATATGTGACAGAAAGCTGAATACAACAGGAGGGTTCGATATTGAAACAGGTATGCGAATATTTTCAGGCAGACAAGCCCATCATCGGCATGATCCACACCAAAGGAGTTGACGACGAAGACGTTTTCCGCCGCGCGAAAAAAGAAATTGACATTTATCGGCAATTCCACGTGGATGCCGTTCTGGTGGAGCCTTACTTCGGCACATATCCTCAGGTTGCGCGGGTTTTGGAGTATCTGCAAAAATCTGATTTTCACATTCCCTACGGTGTCAACTGCCTGAATGTGGACGCCATGGGATTTGAATTGGCCAACCAGTACCAATGCGCTTTTTTGCAGCTGGATTCGGTCATCGGACATGTCAAACCCCGGGATGAACCCACTTTGGAAGCATTTTTCAAACTTTATCGATCCCGCTGCAAAGCCTTTGTAATGGGTGGCGTGCGTTTTAAATACCAGCCAGTTTTATCTGAGCACACGGTCGAAGAAGATCTGATTACCGCCACCAGACGTTGTGACGGCATTTGTGTAACCCAGGATAAAACGGGACAGGAAACCTCTCTGGAAAAGATCGTTTCCTTCCGGCGCACACTGGGCGAATTTCCTCTGTTTGTATGCGCTGGTGTCACGCCGGAAAACATTGCGCTTCAACTTCAGTACACCGACGGCGCTGTGGTTGGAAGCTATTTCAAAGACAACCACCAGGACAACGGAGATGTCTGCCCCGAACATGTGCAGGCATTGATGAACGCCGTCCAAAAAGCCAGAGCTTCTCTTTGATCAAGTAGTATGGGGTGCGGTATAACCGCACCCCATAAATAAAATGTAGATTTCTTTTTAAAAAGCACTTGCATTTTCCAGCATAGTTTGTTATAATAACAGAGCTGTAATCGACATGGACGGTTAGCTCAGCTGGTAGAGCACCTGCTTGACGTGCAGGGGGTCAGGGATTCGAGTTCCTTACCGTCCACCAAAAGCCGCGCAACAGAGTTGTAGAAGACCTGTTGCGCGGCTTTTTTTACTATTTTTCCTCAAAATTTCTCCACACAAAGCTATTTTTACTTTTCTCGAACCCGCTCCATGTATTGAGATGGAGTCTCTCCCGTGACTTTTTTAAACACCTTTGAAAAATAGAACGGATCTTCATATCCCACTTGCTGCGAAATTTCCTTGGTGAGGAGGTCGGAATTTTTCATCAGCATCTGTGCCTGCGAGATTCTCAGCCGAGCGATATATTCGCCGGGGGACATTCCATATTGTGCTTTGAAAAGACTGCTGATGTACGAGGGCACAAAGCCGAACTTTTCCGACAAAGTCTTATTGGAAATGTCCCGGCGGTAATTGGCCTTCAAATACTGTTCCACCGCTTTGGCCACTCCCTGTTTTTCTGTCACTGCCTGCACCGGCCCAAAGCTCTTGTCCACCAAAAATTCCATTTGCTTTTTTATCCCATCCAAACGAAACGTATTGTCGAGAATGGAATCCAATTCCTCTTCCACTTTCCAATAGGGCTGATTGGAGGATGCACGAAGGCACATCCCGCTGAAAAAATGCTTAAACATTGCGGCTGCATCCACGCGGCGCATGGGGACCTGCACCGCTTCGTCCAGCAGCATCCGCAGATTCTTCTTTATTTCGGTCGGCTGGAAGATCTCCTCCTTTTGCAGGACACTATCCACGCGCTCCACAACCTGTTCCGGAATCACCGTTTTCTGAACGGGACCGCCGCTGTAAAGCAGGAGCGCCGGCTGGCAGAAAAGCAGATTTCTATGAAGATAGTCTCTCGCCTCATGATAAGCACGGCGCAGCTGAGAGAGCGAAATGGAGGCAGTGGATACCAGGATCGTGACCCGACTCCCCGTCGCCTGGAGACGATTGTACAGCGTGCGGGCGAAAAAGACATCCACTAAGCGCTTGTCGCGCGCGAGCACCACCTTTTCCGTTTCTGAGCGCCCGTCCAAAATCCATGTAGAAATCTCCGGAAAAACCACATGGAGCGCTCCGGGCAAATCCATTGTCTCCCACATTTGTTCGACATCGCAAAAGGGAGTATCGTCCATTCGCTCGTATTCACTTCCGTGAACCACCAGCATCCTGCACTCTTCCTGAGGAAACCTCGATGCATTTTTACCCAGAAGCGCATCCCGCAGCAAAGCTTCCCAGTCCATCTGTTTTTTCTGGACGAATTTCGTTTCGATCTGACTCAGCAACGCCTGAAACGCACTGTCCTGCACCGGTTTTAGCAAATAGTCCATTGCATGGCACGCACACGCTTTACGTGCGTGCTCGAAATTTTTATATCCGCTTATCACCACGGACATAACATCCAACTGTTTGCGGTCGATGTATTCTAAAATTTCCAGACCGCTAACGATTGGAAGATTAATATCCAAAAAAGCCAAATCAATGCGCTCCTGCTGAAGATATTCAAGCGCCTCCCGACCATTCTGCGCAGCCGCTACAATTTCAAAGTTCGGTCCCGCCTGCTGAATTTTCCGGCAAATGCTGCGAAGGATCGGTGGCTCGTCCTCCACCACCATTACTCGAATCTTGATAAAGCACTCCTCCTATCTTGATGCGAAATCCGCCGTCCGGGGGTGACTGTACTTCAAAAAGAACATTTGCTCCGTACAGAATGGACAGGCGAATCAAAATGTTGTAAATAGACAGACCGCCGATGCGCAGCTCCCCCATCAGCTCCTGCGCCGTCTTAGTCTGGGCCTGCGCAAACTTCTGATACAACTGCTCTACTTTCTCTTTTCCAGCTCCTGCTCCGTTGTCTTGAACCTCAAAGCTCCAGCGTGTTTGATCGGTGCGCAATGTAATGTCCACGCGCCATGGAAACTCGCGATTTTTCGTTCCATTTTTGAAAAAGTTTTCCACCAGTGGCTGAAAGATGAACTTCGGGATGTAGTGGTCATACGCATCTCCTACAAAGTTGACCGAATAAATTAAGTGATCCTCGTACCGCTGTTTCATCAATTCCAAGTAGTTGATGGTGTTGCGCAGCTCATCCTGTACGCTCACAAGAGAATCATCATAATCGCTGGAATAGCGTATCATTTCGGACAGGAGCTGGCATACGCCCGGTATTCTGGAATAATTTTCTTCGTCCGCCATAGCTGAAATGACAGAAATAATATTGTGGATAAAATGCGGATTCATCTGCGCCTGAAGCGCCAACATATGAGACTGAATCTCTCCCACCTGCGCCGCCATTGTTTTCTCCATGGAACTTCGCAGGTTTTTCATCATATTCCCGAAAGCGTAATTCAACTGGATCAGTTCGTCCATCTCGCCGGGCATCCGCAGTGGTTCCTCGCCAAAGCTTTGATTTGGGTCTAGATTTTCCAGCACCCCACACAAATCCGCGATCGGCTGCGTTACGCGCCGCACCAGCAGATATTGTCCCGTCAGCATTACCGCTATAATCAAAGCCGCCGCCACGATCATACCGCCCAGCGTTGTCCACAAAAATTGCCGATAGCTGCCCGTATCTTGAACGAGTACAAGCCGCAAACCGTATTTTTCCAGTTCTTCCACACGGACACTGTAATCATTGGACGTGCTCCAAAAAGAGCTCTCCCCGCTTTGAGCGAGGTCCATCTGTCTGACCATCTTCAACGCATCTTCCGTTGCGTTGTATTGCAGAAGGATCCGATCTTTATCATCCAGCAAAAAGCCTTGCAAATCCGTGCTTTCGAAATCATAGTATTGCACAAAATTCTTAACCTGATACTGAACTTCGACATAACCCACCGTCCGGGCCGGCACGATGCTGGTGTCATGAATCTCCCGACGAACGGCAAAGATGGGTTCGCCATCCTGGCTCAAAAACGGGTCGGCAGAATAGATATGATAAACCGATTCTCCGCCATCTTCCTCAAAAGATTTTTTGAGTGTTTGTGCAAACGGAATCGTCGAACCCGCCTGAAGAAAGCGGTAATCCACCGCTGTTCCCACATAAGTAAAATCATTTGCATCGTTGAGCAGACAGATGCGGTACACGGAATTCCGCTTCAGTATATAAGACCACATGAAGCGCTTCATCTCCGCATCTTGCGAGAGCATCTGCGTAAAATAGTTTTCCGTATCGTGCGAGCCGTGCAGCGCACTGAACACATCCACCGCATAGACGTTTGCCGACAGTTGCAGGGAAATTTCGTCCAGCATTTCCACGGCCATGCTGATTTGCGAAGCCACATTCTGCGACAGGAAATCCATCTGCTGCTCCTGGTTTCTCAGCGTAATCCGGATATAGTAGGTACCGATTGCAGCCGTCAGCACCATGACCAGCACAATTACCGCCGCCACGCTCGCCAACACGATCTTTCTGCGGAATCGATATTTCAGCACTGTACCACCCCCCGCCTGTCATTAAATTATAACACAAACCCATCGAAAAAACAGAACAAACCACAGGGAGCTCCCTGTGGTTTGTTCTTTCAGAAAATCACCCTTTGACCGAACCGGAAACCATGCCTTCCACAATGTACTTCTGCAGACACAAAAACAAGATCAGCATAGGAAGAATCGTGAGTGTCAGCGCTCCAAACACGTACTGCCAATCCCGTTGGTATTGCCCGAAGAAATTGTAAATCGTAAGAGGAACCGTCCAGTTTTTGGACGAGCCAAAGAAGAACAGTGGAATCATAAAGTTGTTCCAGACATCAATGGCGCTCACTACAATATTGGTCACCAAAATCGGCTTCATCACCGGAAGCAGAATCTGAAAGGAAAGACGCAAGAATCCGCATCCGTCGATGGTGGCCGCTTCATCGATCTCGCGGGGGACTCCTTTTACAAAGCTGCAGAATGTCATGACGGTAAACGGAAGGCGCAAGGCAACGAACAGGCCGATCACCGCCAAATAAGTACCATAAATGTTCAGCACCTTCAGCATCGCAAAAGTCGACGCAATCTGAAGCGTAATGGTCAATCCAAAAATGAAGTAATAATAAATTCCCGTCGAAAGACGGCCTTTACGGCGCGAAAGCACAATGCCGGCCAAAGCTCCGAAGACAATCGAGAAAAAAGTTGCCGGCACAGTGATGAGAATGCTGTTCTTGTAGCCGTTGAGAATTTTACCTTTCTCAAACACGTACAAATAGTTTTCAAAATGGAAATCCGAAGGAAGAGCCAAATCGAACGCACTTGCTTCCGCCTGCGTTTTCACCGATCCCAGCAGCATCATGACAACCGGCACCAGATAAATCAGAGCGAATACCGCCAGAATCAGAAAGATGATCCAGTTGGCTGTTTTTTCTTTTCGTGTGATCATGCCTCCACCTCCCGAGCTACAAGAATCCGGTTAAGCAGGAAGGAAATCAGCATGACGATAGCGCACAAAACAACACTTCCGGCACTGGATTCCCCCAAGAATCCCAGAGAAAAAGATTGGTACACATAAGTGGAAAGCACCTGCGTATCAAATCCGGGACCGCCGTTGGTGATTACGTAAATGATGTCGAAGACCTTCAGTCCGCCGGAGATTCCCAACGTGATAACCACTGTAAAAGAAGGAGCGATCAATGGCAGTGTGATGTTCTTGAAGCATGTCCAAGGGCTGGCTCCCTCGATGCTCGCATACTCATAGTAATCCTTGGGAACCGCCTGAAGCGCGGACAGGAAGATGAACATATTGAACCCTGCCCACATCCAGCTCTCGATCAAAATAACCGAACCAATCGCTGTTCCGTAATGTGCTAGCCAATCTACCGGCTCGCCGCTCATTCCCAGTCCGGCCAGAACATTGTTCAGAAGCCCCGTTTTGGCAAGAATCGCTTTGAACAGAACGCCAACTACCGTTACACTCAGCACACAGGGCGCATAATAAATGGTCCGCAGTACGCCGTTGGCCGGAATCTTGCGCACCAAAAGCAGTGCCAGTACAAGTCCGCCCACAGTTTTCAAAACGGTCGTACAAACTGCAAACAGGAAGGTATTCAACAGTGAACGCAGAAACACCGGATCCTGCAGCAATGTGACATAGTTTCCAAGCCCGCGAAATTCCGGCTCATAGAAGCGGCTGATATTCCAGTCCGAAAAAGAAAACACCAAACTCGCCAGCAACGGCACAATCGAGAACAGTGTAAACACGAAAAGCGCGGGGAGCAGCGCCCAGTATGGATAAATCGATTTCTTCTGCATGGTTTCACCCCTCTTTTCTCATATCCGCAGAGATAAGGCAGGGCTGCCGCATAAGCGCCAGCCCTGCCGGAGCTGAAACTCAGGTCCAGCCCTCCACTTTCTTTTCCGTCTGATACTTGTCGATATCCTGCTGGAAGCGATCCATTACCTCCGCACCGGTCATATCGCCCTTGTACGGCGCTTCCAGGAAATACTGCCACAACGTATTTGCGAACAAAGGCTGCACATCGTTGAAGCTCTGGTCAAACTCTGTAACCGTCTTGCCCTGATCCACATAGTCGGCATAGATCTGCTGCACGGTTTCGTCCATGTCCTCGCGACGTCCGTCGACACCCTCAAAGTTGGGGGCACCGGGTTTGGTCTCGAAATACAAGTTGCAGTACTCAGGAGTGCTCCACAGATCAAAGATCTTCATGATGGTGTCTGCGTTCTCCGTGTCTTTGTTCACCGCCACGCCGGCAGAAGTGGGCAGGACCGCAATCACATCGCCATTGTCATATTTGAACTTGGGGTTGAACATGCCCAGATCCGTATCCGGGAACTGCGTTTTGATAGCGCTGAAGATCTCCGTCGCACCCATAAACATGGCAGCTTCACCGCTTGCCAAACGCTCCAAAGCACCGTCGTAGTCCAGGGTCAGATAGTCATCGTTAAACCAGCCCTTATCAAAGAAGCTGAGGTACTCATCCACTACATCGCCCAAAACAGGGTAGTCGCTGAATTTTGCCTGATTGGAAAGAATTTTTTTGGTCATGTCCTGCACTTCGGACTCGACACCGATGGCGCGCATAAAGCCCGAAGTCATCCAAATCTGCGGAATCCAGTTATCCGAAGCCAGCACAAACGGGGTAATGCCAGCCGCTTTCAGCTTGTCAGCCGCCGCATACAGCTCATCTGTCGTGGTCGGGACCTCGATGCCGTTTTCCTCGAACACCGTTTTATTGTAAACCATGGCCTGGAATCCGTTGGATGCCTCAAACACAAAACCATAGTTCTTGCCGTTGTAGGTGGACAGTTCCGGAGCCACTACTTTGCTCTGCCATTCGCAGTCATCCAGCGGCAGGAAATGCTCTTCCGGATTGACTTGCGAATACAGCTGCGGGAACTGGTACACGATCAAGTCCGGAGCCTCTCCCGAATTTATCTTCATCTGAAGTAGGTTATCGAACTGGTCATCGGGGATAACCTGGAAGTCGATCACGATGTTTTCCTCTTCTTCCAGCTTTTCCACCATGGCCTGTAAACCGGCATAATTTCGTGACTGTTGAACCATACCGGTGATCTCGACCCGTTCTTTGTTCTCAGCGGTCTGAGAGGCCGAGGCCGTGCTCGCGGAACCGGTGCTGGATGCAGATGCCCCGCCGCACGAAACCAACATGCTGAGCGACAGAATGCCCGCTGTCAACAAAGCAGCCATACGTTTCATTTTCATCATTCTATTCCTCCATTTCTTATTTTCCTGTTCGAACAGGCGTTTCCAAATCCCTACTGCTATTATAGCCATGTCAACCTTTACTTCTGAATGGAAAAAAGAAAGATTCACATGGAAAAAACGAAATAAAAACAGCGATAAAACAGCGTCTTTTGACACTTTGCACAAATACGATCCGCTTTTACTACCTAATCGGCCAATGTTTCATCTTACAGCGCCAGCTGAATCTTAGTCTCGCAGAGATAATCTTTTCCGTTGACCGTCACCGTCAGCGAATCCCCTCGCACGATTTCCAAGCAGAACAAATCCCGGTCAAAGGAAACCGCCAGCAGCCTGCCGCGATACAGAATCCGGAAGGAAACTTTCTTCCACTGCGCCGGACACTTGGGGGAAAAAGCCAAATGTTCTCCATGATAATTCAAACCAGCAAACCCCTGTACAATGGCCAGCCAGGACCCCGCCATGCTGGTGATATGAAGTCCATCTTCCGTATCCGCATTAAAATTATCCAAATCAAGCCGCGCTGCCCGCTGGTACAGGCGATACGCCTCTGCGGGCCGCCCGCTTCCGGACGCGACCACACTGTACATACTGGGCGACAAGGAGGATTCGTGCACAGTCATCGGCTCATAAAAATCGAAGTTGACACGTTTCTGTTCCTGTGTAAACCGATTGGGGAAATAATAAAATGCCAGAACCACATCCGCCTGCTTGATGTAGCACGACCGGAGAATCTTATCCCAGGACCAGTGCTTGCAGATGGGCAATTCCTCTTCCGGGATATCGCTCACCGGACGAAGTTCCTTGTCAAAGAAACCGTCCTGTTGCACAAACAGTCCCTTTTCCTTATCTTCGTGCAAATACATCTTGGCCGCCACTTCCCGCATGGTCTGCATTTCCTGCTCGGGAATTTCCTTGCCGGCCAGTACAAGGCTTTCCAAGGCAAATTCGATACACCACTTGGCCATATAGTTTGTCAGCCAGTTATTATTAATGTTGTTTTCATATTCATTGGGTGCCGTTACACCAAGCAGCATATAGCAATCTTTTTGAGCATTATAAGTACTTCTGCTCACCCAGAACCGCGCAACTTCCAACGCAACCTGATAGCCATAAGTGCGCAGATAGCTGTCATCGCCAGTGTACTTGGTATAGCAATAGATCGCATATACCATCGCCGCGTTTCGGTGAAGTTCTTCAAAGGTGATCTCCCACTCGTTGTGACATTCTTCCCCGTTAAACGTCACCATGGGATAGAACGCGCCTTTCAGGCCGAGTTTCGCAGCATTTTCTTTCGCTTTATCCAAGGTATTGTAGCGGAACATCAGCAGACTGCGCGCCACATCGGGTCCGGCTACCGCAAGATAGAGCGGGAAGCAGTACCCCTCGGTATCATAGTAGGCAGCTCCGCCGTACTTTTCTCCCGTGAACCCTTTCGGCCCGATGTTCAGGCGCGCATCGGACCCATCGTAAGTGGAAAGGAGCTGGAACAAATTGAATCGGATGCCCTGCTGAGCCGCCTCATCACCCTCAATGACCACATCGCACATCTGCCAGCGCTCTTCCCACACCTGACAATGTTTCTTCTCCAGGCTCTCCAACCCTTCGTTCAGTGCAGCCTGCAAAAGCGTGTTTCCCACGACACTCAAGCGGTCCGGTGCATGATCCCGCGAAGTTGTCACGCTTACATATTTTTCAAGTTCCAAGGACCCGCCCGGAACCAGCCTCGTCTCAAAGATCTGATCCACCCGGTTATCCTGCTCTCGCAGATACATCTTCTCGCAGCCTTTTCTTTTGGTCCAGCTCGTAAAGCAGACGGTAAAACGTTCAATCCCAAAATGATTCTCATGCGTTTTGGCAGTGAGCTGAAGCATTTCCTCCTTTGCCAGCACGCTTTCAACGTTCCAAAAGCGTTCCCCGTAGTTTGCATCGGTATTAAATACATCCGCGCTGATACCCGTTTCCAACCGGACTTCCCCGTCGAAATCCTGGCTTTCAATACAATAACGCATGCAGGCCAGTTCCTTTTGCGCGCAGGAGAAGAAGCGGCTGGAGCGAATCGTCACCATGCCCAGCGGTGTCCGGACGGTCATCTTCCGACTCATCACACCGGTTTTCATATCCACTTCCCGATAGAAGGAAAGCAAGTCGGCTTTTGCGAGATCGAATCTCTGCCCGTTTAAATACAGATCAAAGCTCAAAAAATCCGGCGCATTAATCACCTTTCCAAAATAACGGGGATAGCCGTTTTTCCACCAACCGACGCGGGTCTTATCCGGCACCCACACGCCCGCGATATAGGTACCCTTCAACGTGGTACCCGTGTAATATTCCTCGTAATTTCCACGCGCCCCCATATAACCGTTTCCCAAGCTGGTCACAGACTCCGCCGGACAGTTATCTGCATGATCGATCTTCGTCTGTACTACTTTCCAGGGATGAATCGTTTCAAAAACACGCTTCATTTTTCATTCCTCCGTTCGATAAATTATCGATTACTTTGCTATAATAGCATGCTCCATTATAGGAATCAAGCTGTAATAATCAACAAAAAGATAAGAAAATTTTATGTATATGCAATGATTTTTTGCAACTTCTATTAAAAATCTACTATAATATATCGATAAATTATTGACATATACATGTTTTTGCGCTACACTCAGACCAGTATTATTGCGAAACAGAAAGGAGATCTGCAATTTGAACGGAACCGAATCCTGGTGCGCCGGATTCTGCGCATCTTTTCTTGCAAATGCGCAGAACGCGCATCCGCCTGCGCGCAGAACACTGCGTGACATGCAAAAATTTTACGCGGATCAGCAGACGGTCCTTCAGATGCTGGAAGCCGGCGACGATCCTTTGATTTACGAAGTTTACTCCTGGGATGCCCCGGAGAAGAACAGCGACCTTTCATTTGGCGTAACGGTTCTTCAGCCCGGCTGCATTGGCCGCGAATATTTTATGACCAAAGGACATTTTCACACGATCCGCCAGACCGCAGAGGTCTATTATACCTTGTCGGGCAGCGGAATCATGCTCACCGAAGACGAGCACGGTCATGTAAATCCCATTCCCATGCGTTCCGGCGAAGCCGCCTATGTGGCGCCCGGATTTGCTCACCGGATGATCAACACCGGAGACACTCCCCTGACCGCCTTCTATGTTTTCCGCGCCGATGCCGGACATGATTACGCATCCATCGAAAAAGATGGATTTTCGGTACAACTCACACGCGGCAAGGATGGCAATCCTGTACTTCCCGCCGCTTTTCAGAAAGGAGATTCCAAATGATTCAAATCGATCAGCTCACGGAAAAAAGTCTCGCCAATTTATTTGATCACACCCAGCTGCACGCGGACGCGCGCCGGGCGGACTTTGAAAAATTATGCGCGGAGAGCCGCCAGTATGGATTCAAAATGGTTGCGATCAACCCGGGCCCCGTGGCCCTGTGCAAGCAGCTGCTGACAGGCTCGGACGTTCATGTGGGAGCCGCCATCGGCTTTCCTTTGGGGCAGACAAGTCTTGCTTCCAAATTGTTTGAAACCCGTCAATCCATCCAGGATGGAGCCGACGAAATCGACTATGTCATTGATATCGGAGCCGTAAAGGATCAGCGTTTCGACTTCACGCGGGAAGAAATGCGCCGTATGGTGTCCGCCTGCCGTGAAGCCAACGTGATCTGCAAAGTCATTTTTGAAAACTGCTATCTCACAAAGGACGAAATTCGCAAAGTTGCAGAGATCGCTTTGGATGAACGGCCGGACTTCATCAAAACATCCACGGGCTTCGGCACCGGCGGCGCCACCGCTGAAGACGTGGCATTGATGAAGTCCGTGGTGGGGGACGCCGTAAAGGTCAAAGCCGCCGGTGGAATCCGCGGCTGGGAAGCATGCCGCGCTATGCTCCAGGCAGGTGCAGAACGCATCGGCACCAGCAGCAGCTTAAAAATTCTGGATGAATTCCGGAGCTGGAAAAAACAATAAAAAGTTTTTCCTTATAGAACGAAGCCGCCCCGGCAGCTGCCGGGGCGGCTTCGTTCTATATTGACTCTTGGCCGCACAAAAGGGACCGATCTATCCGACCGGTCCCTTTTCAAAATTCTCATTATTCCATTTTGGGCAAAGCGGAAAAACCTTTGCGGAAGCGCTGAATGTATTCGATGATCTCGTCTTCCCAGGTCACTTTGGTACTATCCGGAATGGTGCCTCTGCGCTCCATCCCATTAAACGTCATTCGGAGCCCTTCTTCCAGGGAAATCTCCGGTTTCCACTCCGGGACATCACGCAGCAATTTTTCATTTGACACGTACGTATGCTGACCGAAAATCTCATGCGCCAGAATGAACCGTTTCGGATCCAGTTCCATCATCTGACGAAGCGGAAGCCCGACCATTTCCACCTCTCTGCCCAAAACTTTCATTGCCGTTTGATGATATTCCGCCCATGTCATATATCCGGTCTGAACCACATTGTAAACCTGACCAAGGCAGTGCGCCTTGCCCAAAACGCCTACAAAGGCCCGCGCCGTATCTTTCGTGTGCATATACTGGTGCAGAATATCGCCGTCTCCGCAAATCAGAATCGGTTTGCCCCTTTTCACACGATCGATCCAGGTATGCTCCGTGGCAAAGCTGCGCAGTGCGCCGCTCATCTCACTGTAAGAAGTGCAAGGTTTCATCATTGTGACCGGAAATTGTTCTTCTCGAAAAGCCTTTTGAAATACCAAATCCGCCTGATGCTTTTGAATACCATAGTCCGTCCAGGGAGTGAACTCATCCTCCTCCCGAATGGGCATCCGAACAAACCGTTTTCCATAGGTGCAAACCGTGGAAGCAGTGATAAAATGCTGCACCCCGCGAAACGCCTCAATGCTCACTTTCGCTTCTTCGGGAGAAAAACAGGTCATTTCAAAGGCAGCGTCCGGTTTCAACGCCTGCATGGTGCGAATGTATTCATCCGCATTTTTCCTGTCCCCCCGGATATACTGCACTTCAGGGCCGTGAATCGACTCCGGCTGCCGCCCATAGGCGATAACCTCATGTCCGCGATCCAGCAATTCACGCACGATGTGCGCGCCGATATTTCCATTGGCACCTGTAACAACAATTTTCATGTAAAAACCTCTCTTTTCTAAAACAAATGTTTCGCAAAGGGATTTGTAAAATATCGATAAAAAATCGTCACCTATAAAAATAGAATATCTCTCCTTATTTAAAAAGTCAAGAAAAAACGCCTTCAAACCTTCAATTTCTTTTTTGAAACCCATTTTTACGATTTTTAAATCGATAATATCTCGATAAATTATTGACTTTTTCTTTGCATGCAGTATGATGAGATTATCGAACTGAAAGGTGGCTCTTGAATGGAAGAATTATTTTTGGTAGTATTTGATTTAGACGGAGTGCTTGTAAACACTTCCGAATTTCACTATCGGGCCTGGAAGAGATTGCTGGCAGAACAATGGGGCGTCGCCCATACGCGGAAAGTGGATGATATGACAAAGGGGATCGGGCGATACGAGTGTTTGCGTCTGATCGTCGCCCAGTACGGATTGAACGTGCCGGAGTCCGATTTCAAAGCTCTTGCGGATCGAAAAAACAGATACTACGTCGAATTGCTTCATTCGGAATTAAAGCGTGAGGATCTGCTGCCGGGAATTGCGCAGACTTTTTCTCTTTTGCGCGGCGCGGGCGTCAAAACCGCGCTTGCCTCTTCCAGTTTCAACGCCCCTTATGTGGTGGAAAAATTGAATCTTTCCTTTGATTATCGTGTGGATCCCGCAGCGATCTCCCACGGGAAGCCCGCGCCGGATATTTATTTGGACGCAGTCCGTCACTTTGGGTATCCCGCGGATCAATGCATCGGCGTGGAGGATGCTTTGTCCGGAGTACGTTCGGTCAAGGCGGCCGGTCTGTACTGTATCGGGATCGGCGGTCAGGCGCTGCTCAATGAATGCGATTTGCTGCTTGCGGATACTTCGCAGCTGCCAAAAACAATGGAATCCCTTCTGAAACAACAGGGAAAGAGAACTTGAACGCGGATCACAGAAAAACAGCAAGGAGAAAAAAATGGTCAGAATTCCAGATATCGCCCGGGCCATGGGATTGAGTGTCAGCACCGTGTACAAAGCTTTCAACGGTGGGAAGGACATCAATGAAAACACGCGGGAGGAAATTTTAAAAACGGCTGCCCGGATGGGATACGTGGGAAAACCGCGGGCGTTCAGCCATAAGCGTGTTTGTGTGTTTCTGGAGCATATGGAATATCCGCATGTCACCTATTACCTTTATGAGATTGTTCTGGCCTTCAAGCGCGCTGCATCCGAACAAGGTTACGAAGTTGTGATTCGAAGCCTGGACGATGACAGCACCATGACTTATAATCAAATCATGAAGCAATACTGTTTTGAAGGCGGCCTGCTGCTCGGTCTCAACACCCAGGACCGCTGCTACAAACAGCTCGAAAAAGTTGAATATCCCAGCGTAATCATCGATAATTACATTGACAATCCGAATATAAGCTGCATTTCTGCCGACAATGTCCGCGGCATGGATTTAATTGTGGGACATCTTTTGTCTTTGGGGCACCGCCGCATTGGATTCATCAACGGTGAACGCGGGAGCATGACCAGCGCAGAGCGCTTGAGCGGATACATCAGCGCAATCACACTTGGCGGTGTCGCGTACGATCCGAGTCTTACTCTCTATGGCGATTTTTCGGAAGAATCCGGTGCACGATGCGCAAGGCAGCTGATTGAAAAAAATATTACAGCGCTGTGTTGTGCCAGCGATCTGATGGCCATTGGCGCAATTCGCGAGCTTCAGCAAATGGGGCTTCGCATTCCCGAAGACATCAGCGTGTGCGGTTTTGATGACATCAGGCTCTCCCGCTACATTACCCCGGAACTCACCACGGTCCACATCGATGTGGACAATGTCGGAACACGTGCTTTTCTCTGCCTGCAAAATCTGATGAGCGGGAATGCCTGTGCCAAAATTCTGGAACCGCCTCAGCTGATGGTACGGCGTTCCACCGCACCTTTGGCTGTCGAAACTTAATCCGCTAAAAAAGGTCGCCCGCGCTTTACGTGGGCGACCTTTTTACGTATTCCGCAATATTTTAAGAACATCTTGTCCATACTGCTGGCACTTTCTCGTTCCAATGCCCGGCACACGCATCAGTTCTTCCTCATTCTGCGGACAACGTGCACATATCTCGCGCAAGGTAGCGTCAGTAAATACCACAAACGCGGGCACTCCCTGCCGTTTTGCCAGTTTCAACCGCATATCTTTCAGCTGTGCAAGCAATGCCGCATCCAAATCGCGTTCCGCCGTGACGGATTGCTGTCGGGCACGGCGCGCCAACAACCCTACCGGTGATGCTTTTTGCTGCTGCGGGCAGCAAACAGAACAATTCCCACAGGGTTTCCATGTATTTTGCCCGAAGTAGCGAAGCAATTCACCTCTGAGACAGTACCGGCTGTGACAATAAAAAGTCATTTTTCGAAGCCGTTCCCGCTGCATCTCTTTCGGGTCTTCTTCCATCTCTCCCGGCGCAACCGATGGTTCTGCATTGTCGATCAAAAAATTGCCTGTGCGCACATCACCGGGCGAATACAACAGGATGCAGTCTGCCGGCTGGCCGTCCCGGCCGGCACGGCCAGCTTCCTGATAGTAACTCTCCAAATCCAGCGGCATGTTGTAGTGAATAACAAAAGACACATTGGACTTATCAATTCCCATCCCAAAGGCATTGGTGGCCACCATCACACGCGCCCTGTCAAACAAAAAATCGTCCTGCCCTTGCTGGCGAATCTCCGCGTCCAGGCCCGCGTGGTAGCGGGCCGGATGAAAGCCATCCGCCGTGAGCCTGGTATAAACGGCGTCCACTTTTTTTCGCGTAGAGCAATAGACAATGCCGCTTGCATCCGAATGGCGGCGCAAATAATCACACAATACTTCGTATTTTTCCTTTTCCGCCAGCACCTGCACTTCAAAGTAGAGGTTTGGGCGGTCAAATCCTGTGGTTTGCTCCAAGGGCTGCTGCAGTTCCAGAATCCGGCAGATATCCTGACGGACTTTTTGCGTAGCGGTGGCCGTGAATGCACCGACGGGAATTTTGCCCGGCTGCAAACGCAGGAACTCCGGGATCTGTAGGTAGCTGGGCCGAAAATCCTGTCCCCACTGAGAGACACAATGCGCCTCGTCCACACACAAAAGTGAAATTTGAACATGTTGCGCAAACCAAAGAAATCCCGGTGTAAGCAGCCGCTCCGGAGCCACATAAACGATTTTGTACATTCCGGCTGCTGCGTTGGACAACGCTTTTCGACACTGCGCCTCGGTCAAAGAGCTGTTGATGTACGCCGCACGCACGCCCATCTGCAAAAGAGACTGCACCTGATCCTTCATCAGTGAAATCAAAGGAGAGACAACCACCGCAACTCCCTGACGAAGCAACGCCGGAAGCTGATAGCAAATAGATTTGCCTGCACCTGTGGGCATCACCGCCAGTACGTCCCCGCCCTCCAGCAACCGATCCACCACTTCTTCCTGGCCGGGACGGAACCGGTCGTAACCGAACACCTGCCGCAGCACTTCGTATTTTTTCTGTTCCATTCTGGGTTCCATGGCGGACCTCCCTGTGCGCAAACTTTTTTCAGTATAACCGAAAATCCGTATCTGCGCAAATAAAACAGGCCCGGAATTTTAACATTCCGGGCCTGTTTTTTAAGCTTTATAAACTACACGTCCATCCACCAATGTCAAGGCAACCTTTACATCTCGAATGGTCTCTATAGGATGTGTGAACACATTGGCATCCAACACAGCGATATCTGCCCGCTTGCCGGCTTCCAGCGTTCCTACTTCCTTTTCACGGTAAAAATCATATGCGCCGCCGCTGGTCCAGGCAAGGAGCACTTCTTTCACCGTCAACGTATTCTCCGGATGGAAGGGCTCACCACCCTCGGGGAATTTCCCCGTTACGCTGTGATACAGAGATTGCGGAATATCGTCAATCACCAGAGGCAGGTCGGTGCCACAGCAGAGACGAACTCCGCTGTCCGCCATTTTCCGACGGTTCCAATATCCTTTTCCTCTCTCCGCGCCCAGCTTTTCTTCGATCATGCCCACTTTTCCGGCGCGATCTGCAATCGCCTGGATCTGCGGATAGAACTCACAGATAACACCCATACGTCCCATGCGCTCCAGATCCTGCGGGTCACTGAACTCCGCTTCTGTAACCGCATGACGGTTTAAAACAGTTCCGTCGGGTGCCTTGCGGCACTGATCATAAATGTCCAGTACTCGTGCCAAAGCCGCGTCGCCCTGAGCATTCAGCGAGAACCGGAAGCCCAGTTCATCCGCACGCATCACTTCATTTTCAATCAGCGCCCAATCAATTTCCTGCGCGCAGCAGGTATCCGGTGCGCAGAGATAAGGCTGCTTTAAAAAGCCGTTCATTTGGCTGATGGAACCGTCTGTCATCCGGTTATAGCCAGAGAAGCGCACAAAATCTCCCTGGAAGCGCTTCCGCATGGCCTGACCGTATTCCAGATTGGCCCCCTCTTTCACTGGCTGACTCATAAAGTTTACGCGCAGAGTCATCTCGCCGGCTTTCTCTTTTTGTTCCAGCACATCGGTAAACGAGCTGAAAGTATCGTAACCGATCTCCTTCACGGATGTAATACCGCGGCTGTTTAACATCTGCATGTACTTGTCAAACAAGGGGGCGCTGAACGCATGGTCATCCAGAATTTCTTCCATCAGCTTCCAAAAGACCTCGTTGCAGTCTGCGCTGTTGTCAAATCCATACCGGCGAATAGCCGCGCTGTTCATCCAGAACTTTTCGGCACCAGCTGCAAACAAAACTGCCGGACGCTGCGGGAAAAAGCGGTCCAGCTCCTCAGGGCCTCCCGTGGACAGTTCCGGGTTCCAACCATGTCCCCATACAGCGCGCTCCTGCGGCAATTTCTGAGCATATTCCAGTGCTATCCGGGCAATCTCCGCGCTGTCCGCCGCAGCGGACAAATCCACGCCTACATAATTCAAAGACCATCCGGTAAAAAAGGTATGTGCATCCGAAAATCCCGGGCACACCGTTTGATCCCCCAGATCATAGACAACTGTATTCTTGTCTACCAGCTGAGAATCCGGCTGGCCAACCCCTGTCTGCAAGATTTTTCCGTCGGCAATGGCTACGTATCCGCAAAAAGGGTCTGCGCCCGTGCCGTCAAAAATACAATTCGACTTTAAAATCATTTGCGCATGTTCGCCCATGCTCACATCACTCCTTGCTTTGAAAACCCGATGCGCTTTGGTTGAAGTGGCAGCGCATCGCGTCACCTGGCTGTGCAAAGTGGCTGCGGCCTGACGTGTTATGTGTTCGGGCACACGCCCGAATGTCGGTTACACTATAACACATCTTTTCACCTGCTTCAACAGAAATTGCGTCGCTTTTTCCTTTTTGGATGTTGGCACAGAATTTTTTAAAATACTGATTCAGTATGCCGAAAAGTGGTCTGTTTTTGCAAAAAACAGTTGTACACCCTGCCTTATTTTTTGGTTTATCCGGCATCTTTCTGTTATACCATTTTTGCGTATTTTGTATTGGACAATTCACAAACTTGCTTTTAGCTTTTCTTACACAATGCTGAAATTCCTGAAAACCGCTTATAATTTTGTCATTTCAATTGATTCTTTTTGTGCGCTATGCTAATATTAAACCCGAAGTGGTATAAAAAATCTGGCGTGTTATGTACTGTATTCCTTCATTCTAAAAGATGAGGAAATTCACCGCAACGCAAACGCGGTGACTCTGGAAAGGAGATTTATCATGTCGAATTCTGAAAAAACCACTGTCGCCAACAACGAACTGGGACGTAAGCTCGGACTTGGCGCGGTCATCGCCTTGGGTGTCGGAACCACGGTTGGCTCCGGTATCTTTTCATCGCTCTCTGAGGTTGCCAACGCGGCTGGCAGCAGTCTGTTCCTGGTTCTTGCCTTTTTGATTGGCGGTCTTTTGCAGATTCCCGCTAACTTCTGCTATGCAGAGCTGGCTTCTGCTTTCCCGGAAGACGGCGGCCAGTATGTATATTTCCGTGAAGCAGGTTCCCGCCCGCTGGCCTTCCTGTGCGGATGGATCAGCTTCTGGGCTACGGATCCTCCCTCCATTTCCATCATGGCTTTGGCCATCGTGAACTATCTGGCATATTTCCTGCCCATGCACGGCATCGTTCTGAAAATCGTTGCCACGGTTTTCGTTCTGATCTTCATGGTCGTTCATCTTCGCAGCGTGGAAGGCGGCGGAAAATTCCAGACCTTTATTACCGCGCTGAAAATTCTTCCCTTCGTGTTGATCATTGGTGTGGGCCTGTTCTTCATGAATGGTTCCACCTTGCTTTCTTCCACTCCGCTGGCTGGTGCCAGTGCAACCGGCATCACCGCTCTGCTGGCCGGCATTTCTGCCACCACTTGGTCCTTCGACGGCATGGGCGCTGCCTGCTACATGTCTGGCGAAATCAAGGAGCCGGAGAAAAACATGCCCCGCGGTCTGATTCTCACCGCTTTGATCGTTCTTGCTTTGTATGTCGGCCTGACGTTCGTTGCTTCCGGCCTGCTGACGGTTGATGAGCTGGCTGCTTCTGACGCCCCCATCGCCCTGCTGGCATCCAAAATTCCCGTTATCGGAAACGGCGCTGACGTAGTGGTCGCCATCATGGCCATCATCGTGGTTATCGGTTCTCTCTCCAGCTGCATCATGTTCCAGCCGCGCATTGAGTATGCCATGGCACGCGACGGCCTGTTCTTCAAACAGTTCGGCCAGGTACACCCCAAATATCAGACCCCTGCTTTCTCCATCGTGGTTCAGTGCATGGTTGCCATCGTTCTGATTTTCGCATCCAGCCTGTCTGATCTGCTGGGCTACTTTACGGTGATTGCACTTCTGAAAAACTTCCTGACCTTTGGCACGATCTTTGTTCTGCGCCGCAAGGCTCACTACAAACCTTCCTACAAAATGCCCGGTGGTTACATCATGCCTGTGATCGCCATGGTCATGACCGGAACCCTGATTTATTCTACCTTTATCTGGTCCGCTCTGCCCAGCATCATCGCTGCGGTAGTTGCAGTAGGCACAGGTCTTCCCGCCTATTATCTCATGGAGCGTCAGAATAAAAACACTGCCAAATAAATTTGAGCTTTTCAAATCGCCGCTGATTTCAGCGGCGATTTGACTTATCAAAAGGAGGTTCTTTTATGGGGCTGTTTCGCGGTGATTTCTATTCGCAAAGCCTTCGGATGACAACTCAGGTAAACGTCATTTTCCCGGACGTTTCCAACGATGTTACTCCACTCTGGGAAGGAACTCCCAGAACCCTGTACCTGCTGCATGGGTTAGCCGCCAACGCCGGCGAGTGGACTCGCTTTTCCAAAGTCGAATATTATGCCAAAAAATACAACTTTACGGTGATTATGCCGGAAGTACAGCGGAGCTTTTACTGCTCCACCGTATATGGATCAGACTATTTTTCCTATGTCGCGGACGAACTGCCTGCAATCTGCAATCGTTGGTTCCGGCTTGCACCTGACCGGGAACACACTTTTATCGCCGGAGAAAGCATGGGAGGATACGGTGCCACCAAAATCGCACTGCGGCGTCCCAAACAGTATGCTGCCTGTGCCAGTTTATCCGGCGTGATGGACTACCCTGCCTGGGTAGAACGCGCCCGAAAAGGAGAATTGCTTCCCGATGTATTGCCGCAGGAACCGGATGTTCTCCACGGGATAGGCGGTGTTCCTTCTCCTGAGGACGATTTGTTCCATCTTGTACGTCAGGCGGCACAAGATCCTGAACGCCCCCATCTGATTCAGCTGTGCGGTACCGAAGATTTTCTGTACGGGGACAATGTGAGGTTCCGTGATGCAGCACAGGCCGCTGGCTATGGCCACACCTATATGGAGTGGGCTGGAGAGCACGCCTGGCCCTTCTGGGACATCGCCATTCAGCGCGCATTTCAGTTCTTCTGCGGACTTGATCTTGAACAAAGCCCTCTTTACTAAAACAAAAGGACTCCGGAAGCTCGGAGTCCTTTTTCTTTAATTAATTTTTGACCTGATGTGTCATCCCCACGCCAGCGCGGCACATCCATTCGGCCTTTCGATAATAGATAAAGAAAGCCGCTGAACTGCACGCCCACGTAAGAGGATATACCCAATAAACCATCTGTATGCTGTGCGTGAGCGGAATCGTAATGGTAAGGAATGCAACGCGCAATATACACCAAAAAGCCAGCATTACCATCATGGGGACCATTGTTTTGCCGGCACCGCACAAAATAGCCGAAATCGAATGAGAATAAGCAAGCAAGAAATAGAACAATGCCGCCGTACGCGCTTTTTCGATACCAAACTGCACCACTTCCGGCGAAGAGCCAAAAGCCGCAATCATTTGCGGGGCGAACAGGAACACCAAGATACCAATTAACTCTGCCAGAAGGATGGAAACCAAAATTCCAAAACGTGTTCCCTTGCGTATCCGATCGTACTTTTCAGCGCCCAGATTCTGACCAACAAAGGTGGTCAACGCCATCGTAAAACTGTTGATCGGCAAAAAGACAAAGCCCTCCACTTTGGAATAGGCGCCATAGCCCGCCATCGCCATTTCGCCGAACGCGTTCACATTTGCTTGCACGACCACATTCGCAAAAGAAATGATGGAGCCCTGTATTCCAGAAGGGAAACCTACACGTATAATCATCCGCAAAATCGAGGGAGTAAACCGGATATTTTTGATCTGAAGCCGATAATTCTCCTTTGTGGTTGTCAACTGAAGCAAGCACAATCCTGCGCTGACCACCTGCGCAATCACCGTGGCCAATGCAGCACCTTCCACTCCCGCATGAAAAATTGCGATAAAAACCAGGTCCAGCACCAGGTTCACCAGCGAACAAACAATCAAATAATACAAAGGATGCCGGCTGTCGCCCACTGCTTGCAAAATGCCGACAAAAATGTTGTACATAACCAGTCCCATTGCACCGGCGAAATAAATTTTGAGATAGGCAACGGATTCCGGCATCACGCTTTCAGGGGTATCCATCCAAATCAAAATCTGAGGAGAAAAGAAAAAGCCCACAAGTGTGATTACAACTCCCGCCACCAAACCAAATGCAACGGTAGTATGGACGGTTTTGCGCAGATTCTCTTCGTCTTTCGCTCCGAAAAACCGGGATACAATCGCGCCTGCACCGGACGAAATTCCGCTGAAGAAACCAATCAGCATAAAAATTAGATTTCCGGAAGAACTTACAGCGGCCAGCGCGCTGCTTCCCACAAAATTTCCTACAATCAGCGAGTCGATTGTATTGTACATTTGCTGAAAGAGATTTCCCAGGAAAAGCGGAAATGCAAAGGACAGCATTCTTCGCCAAATGGAACCGCTGGTCAACGGTTCGATTTCTTTCGCCATATCCTCCACCCCTTCATGGACTTTCCACACACTCACAGAGTTTAATGTATACATTATATAGTCATTTAACACATCTCACAAGTATCCTCTATAAAAAATCCATCCTATGCTGGAAAAGCGCTCTATCTTATCTGATCCCATATCATTTAGTTCCAAAACACAAAAGGCCAGGACCGCTTTCTGCAAAAGCTGTCCTGGCCTTTTGTGTTTGGCGTCCCTGAGAGGAATTGAACCTCCGGCCTACCGCTTAGGAGTATGGCTTACCATGTGATACACGGTTCGGATGTAACTTCCAATATCATCCCTTACGCAGAATGACTTGTAGTAAACGAACTTTATGGTGCAAAACACCTATTCTGACGCAGTTTTATGTGTCCGTTGGGTGGTCCTATTAGCAAATTCTTAGCAAGAGGACACCCAGCCAAAGCCGATTGCTACTGCCATTCTCCACTCCCTTAGTCAAAATGACAAGGCAAATACATGGAGGTTACTATGGACAAGAAAGAGAAAAAGTCACTGCCGGAACCGCGCACATATACCGTGGAACAGATTGCGGCCATGCTCAACATCGGTCGCACAACCGCATATCAGCTCGTCAAGCAGGAGGAGTTCAGGATCGTCCGCATAGGAAATGCGATCCGCGTTTCCAAGAAATCTTTTGACGAGTGGCTGGAAAGTTTGGAATTGTGAATATCGCAAGAAACGCCGTAGGCTCAAAAACCTATGGCGTTTTTTTATACCCATTTTTGAAGGAGGCTGGCAATGAAACTGACAGAAGCAGAAATGAGGATGGTGTTTCAGATTGAAAGTACCAATCAGAACGCTGCCCTGAATGAGATTTACATGACATGGCGCTATGCGCCGAACCCGGCAACGAAAGAAACGGCGGAAGGCCTTTGGGACAAGCTCCGCCCACTGTCGGATCAGGAGTGCATGGATTTGATCCGCAAGGTGCAGGCCGAATATCGTCTGCCGGAGAAAGCCCGCACCATCGGAGAAATGCTGGCAGAGGCCAGACAACAATCCGGGGCGCAGAAGTTATCCGGCCATGACATTATGGCTTTGGAGCGTTTCGACCCGACAACCAGACACATGATCGTCTTTGATGTTCTTACCCATGACTCGCCTGTTGGCTGGAAGGGTGAAAAAATGCGCCTGTTTCTGACCGACACCGGATACAGCAAGGCTTTGGAAAATCAGGAAAAGGGACATATCAAAATCCGTAACCATGCGAAGGTGCTTTCCGGCGATCTCCACTATGACCATAAAGACCGTGAGAGGTAGCTGCCCCCAAAATGTATCAAAATCAGCGGAAAATCTTCTGTTTCTTCCTCTGTGGCTTGCGTTCTGAACAGGGCGTGGATGTTTTCCCATGCGGAAGGCTATGGAGGCATACAGACGGGTAAACCGCTCAAAATCAACACTTTTTATTTTCACAGGAAGGAGGTGCAAAGATGGCTGTTTTTCGTATTGAAAAGACCCGTGATTATACGGTCATGTCGAACCATCACTTGAAAGATCGGACGCTGACCCTGAAATCCAAAGGGCTGCTGTCCATGATGTTGTCGCTCCCTGACGAGTGGAATTACACCACCAGAGGTCTTGCGGCGATCTGCCGGGAAGGTGTGGACAGCATCGGTGCGGCATTGAAGGAGCTGGAGACCCACGGGTATATCCGGCGTACACAGCTTCGGGATGAAAAAGGTAAGATCACGGATACCGAGTATGTGATTTACGAAATGCCTCAGTGCGAGCCGCCGTCAAGCCCAGGTACGCCTTTACCGGGTACGGCAAAGCCATATACGGAAAACCCGGATATGGGTATCCCGGATACGGCGGACCCGTGTACGGAAAACCCCGCACAATTAAATACTAATCAAACAAAGACTGATTTATCAAGTACGGAACTATCAAATCCTATCCCATCAAATCCCCCTACCCCCGCAGGGGCAAGGATGGGAATGGATCGGATGGGAGCCAGAGAATGTTATCGTGAAGTGATTTTGGATAACATCGAGTACAGCTATCTGGTGCAGGACAGCCATATTGACCGTGAGCAGCTTGACGAGATCGTTGACCTGATCGTGGATACCGTATGTTCTGCCCGCAAAGTCATTCGCATTGCCGGAGATGATTATCCGGCGGAGGTGGTAAAGTCCCGGTTTATGAAGCTGGACAGTTCCCATGTTCAGTATGTCATGGACTGCATGAAGGACAACACCACCTATGTCCGCAATATCAAGAAATATCTTCTGGCGGCGCTGTATAACGCCCCGACCACCATCAACAGCTACTATTCTTCCCTGGTGCAGCACGATATGTACGGGGACGGGCAAAGGGGGCGAGGCTAAATGCAGGAGGAAGTAACGCGGGGCGCCGTGACACTCATTGTTGACGGAGCCAAGCTAAGTGAGCAGGTCTTTGAAAAGGCCGTCAAAAAGTTTCTGGAGGAAATCCAGAAAAGCCAGAAGCCAAAAATCTACCGCGGCAGGCAGAGCCTTAAACAGCTTGCCAGCCAGAACGCCGGTCTTGCCAATATCGAAATCAGTGACAAGAATATCAAGGCTTTCTCCCATGTGGCGAAGAAATACCATGTGGATTTTGCCTTGAAGAAGGACACCGCCGCCGAACAGCCCCGTTATCTGGTCTTTTTCAAAAGCCGGGACGCGGATGCCATCACAGCGGCGTTTCAGGAGTTTGCCAGCCGGAAAATGAGCCGTGAGAAAAAGCCCTCCATCCGGGAGCGGCTGACCCAGGCGAAGGAACAGGCGGCGGAGAAAGCGGAACATCGCACCATTGACCGGGAAAAAGTAAAGGTCAAAGATCGGAGCGTGCAGAGATGAACATGAAAAAACTGTTTTTGCTGAACCTTCCGTATCTTCTGTTTGTGTATCCCTTCGATAAGCTGGCACAGGCTTTCCGGCTTGCGCCCGGTGCTGACCTCTCCGGCAAGCTGCTCTCCATTGGGGACGGCTTCACGGCAGCCCTTTCCTCCCCGTGGCTTAGTTTCCATCCCACGGACCTGCTGATCGGCATAGCCGGTGCGGTGATCCTTCGCATGGCGGTCTACCTGAAAGGCAAGAACGCCAAGAAATACCGCCACGGAATCGAGTATGGTTCTGCTCGCTGGGGTACGGCGGCAGATATCGCTCCCTACATGGACAAGAACTTTTTCCAGAACATCCCTATGACGCAGACGGAGCGGATCACAATGGCGAGCCGTCCAAAGCAGCCGAAGTATGCCAGAAACAAAAACATTCTGGTGATCGGCGGTTCTGGCAGCGGCAAGACGCGGTTCTTCTGTAAGCCGTCGCTGCTGCAAGCCCATTCGTCCTATGTCTGCACCGACCCGAAAGGGACCTTGCTGCCGGAGATCGGCACTTTCCTGGAACGGAAGAAATACCGTATCAAGTGCCTCAACCTGATAAACTTCCGAAAATCCATGAAATACAATCCTCTGGCCTACATTCGGTCAGAGAAGGATATCTTAAAGCTGGTGAACGCCCTGATTATGAACACGAAGGGCGAAGGCGAAAAATCTTCGGAAGATTTCTGGGTCAAAGCGGAACGCCTCTATTATTCCGCGCTGATCGGCTACATCTGGTACGAGGCCACGGAGGAAGAAAAGAACTTCATCACACTTCTGGACCTTATCAATGCCAGTGAAGCCAGAGAGGACGACGAAACCTATCAAAGCCCGGTGGACCTGCTTTTTTCTCAGTTGGAGGAACGGGAGCCGGACCACTTCGCCGTCAAGCAGTACCGCAAATTCAAGATGGCGGCGGGCAAGACCTTAAAATCCATTCTCATTTCCTGCGGCGCCCGGCTTGCTCCCTTCGACATCAAGGAGCTGCGGGACCTGATGGAATATGACGAACTGGAACTGGATACCCTGGGCGACCAAAAGACGGCGCTGTTTGTGATCCTGTCAGATACGGACAGCACTTTCAATTTCGTGGCCGCCCTCATGTATAGTCAGCTTTTCAATCTGCTCTGCGACAAGGCGGATGACTTTTACGGCGGGCGGCTGCCCGTCCATGTCCGTCTGATCCTGGACGAGTTTGCCAACATCGGCCAGATACCGAACTTTGATAAGCTGATTGCCACCATCCGAAGCCGTGAAATATCGGCTTCTATTATTTTGCAGTCGCAGAGTCAGCTAAAGACCATCTACAAAGACGCGGCAGATACCATCGTCGGTAACTGTGACAGCACCTTGTTTTTGGGAGGCAAAGAGAAATCCACGCTCAAGGAAATTTCGGAGTTGCTGGGGAAAGAGACCATTGATCTCTATAACCAGTCCGAAAACCGGGGCAGCCAGGTTTCCCACGGCCTCAGTTATCAGAAATTAGGAAAGGAGTTGATGACCCAGGACGAATTGGCAGTGATGGACGGCGGCAAGTGTATCTTCATGCTGCGGGGCGTGCGCCCGTTCCTTTCGGACAAGTACGATCTCACCCAGCACCCGAATTACAGATACACGGCCGACGCCGACCCTAAAAATGTCTTTGACATGGAACGGTACATGAAGAAGCAGCGTGCCGTGGTAAAGCCCACGGATACCTTCGATGTGTACGAGATTGATGCAACTACTTAAACCCAAATCAAAAACATTTTTTAGGAGGATTATTTTATGGCATTTTTCAACAGTGCAGTTGGTGTTTTGCAGACTCTCGTAGTGGCCCTGGGCGCAGGTCTTGGTATCTGGGGCGTTATCAACCTTCTGGAAGGTTACGGCCAGGACAACCCTGCTTCCAAAAGCCAGGGTATGAAACAGTTGATGGCTGGCGGCGGTGTCGCCCTCATCGGCATCACTCTTGTACCTCTGCTCTCCGGCCTGTTCGGTTGATCGTCCGGCGGTGATCGCTTATGGGCGGCATACTCGACAAACTCGATGAATGGCTCCGAGGGCTGCTCATCGAGGGAATCACGGGAAACCTGTCGGGCATGTTCGATACGGTCAATACCAAAGTAGGCGAGATCGCCGGTGAAGTAGGACAGACGCCGCTGGCATGGAACAGCGGCGTCTTTTCTATGATCCGAAACCTCTCTGAAACGGTGATCGTTCCAATCGCCGGGGTTATCCTGACATTCGTAATGTGTTATGAGCTGATCCAGCTTGTGACAGAGAAAAATAATCTGCACGATGTGGATACCTGGATGTTCTTCAAGTGGATTTTCAAGACCTTCTGTGCCGTTCTCATTGTGACGAACACATGGAATATCGTCATGGGTATCTTCGATGTAGGACAAAGCGTTGTGAACAGCAGCGCGGGTGTCATCATCGGGAATACCTCCATTGATATCAGCAGCGTCATCACGGATATGGAGGCGCAGCTTGAAGCCCTGGGCACGGGAGAACTGTTCGGGCTGTGGTTTCAGTCCCTTTTCGTAGGACTTACCATGAACGCCCTTTCCATCTGCATCATGCTTGTTATCTACGGCCGCATGATCGAGGTGTATTTGACAACTTCCGTTGGACCAATTCCGCTTGCCACTATGACAAACCGGGATTGGAGCCATACAGGACAGAACTACTTGAAATCCCTGTTTGCATTGGCGTTCCAGGCATTTCTAATCATGGTGTGCGTGGGAATCTACTCTGTTTTGGTACAGAGTATCGCCACGGACGGAAATATCTCAGGCGCGATATGGGCCTGCATGGGCTACACGGTCCTACTGTGCTTCGCCCTGTTCAAGACCGGCAGCCTCTCTAAGAGCCTGTTCGGAGCGCATTAAGGAGGCTTGATAAATTGGCGTATGTAACCATTCCAAAGGATTTGACGAAAGTAAAATCCAAAGTGCTGTTTGGGCTTACCAAACGGCAGCTTATATGTTTCGGAGCGGCGGCACTCATCGGAGTACCGCTTTTCTTTTTGCTCAGACGCACGGCCAGCAACAGCGCCGCCGCGTTCTGCATGATTATCGTCATGCTCCCGTTCTTTCTGCTCGCCATGTATGAGCGGCACGGCCAACCCCTGGAGGTGGTGGCCGGACAGGTCATCCGCTGTATGTTCCTGCGGACGAAGGAACGGCCTTACCTGACAAACAATTTCTACGCAGCCCTGGAGCGGCAGGCCCAGGCGGAAAAGGAGGTGAAAGCTATTGTTCAGAAAGCGAAAACCAGAGCCGCAGGCACGGCAGGCGGCAAAACCCGCGGTAAAGCTCACCGCCGCGGAAAAGCGTGAGATCAGCCGTATTCTGGAAACTGCCAGAGGCGACGGAAAGGTACATTCCGCACAGGATACCTTACCGTTCCGCCAGATGTACCCGGACGGCCTGTGCAAGCTGGACGACCACACCTGGTCGAAGTGTATCGAGTTCGAGGATGTGAATTATCAGCTTGCAAAGCCTGACGACCAGACGGCGATTTTTGAAGCCCTCTGCGATATGTATAACGCCCATGACGCTTCTATCGGGATGCAGCTATCTCTTGTGAGCCGCCGCATGAACCGGGAGGATTTTGTAAAGCGTATCGAGATCGCGGCACAGGGAGATCACTTCGACCATATCCGTGAACTTTACACGCAGATGCTCCGCAAGCAGCTTGAACGTGGCAACAACGGTCTTATCAAAACAAAGTACCTGACCCTCACCATCGAGGCACGGGACAGCAAAACCGCACGGGCACGGTTTTCCAGGATCGTCATGGACGCCCTCAACCATTTCAAGGTCATGGGTGCTTTGGCGAAGGAACTTGGCGGCAAGGAGTGGTTGGAAATGCTCCACGGCATCCTGCACCCGGACGGGGAACGGTTTGCCTTTGAATGGAGCTGGCTTGCCCCTTCCGGCCTGTCGGTTCAGGATTTTATCGCACCTTCTTCTTTCCGCTTCGGTGAAGCACGGAAGTTCACGATGGCGGATAAATTCTGTGCCGTGTCCTTTCTGCAGATCAGCGCACCGGAAATGGATGACCGTATGCTCACCGAACTGCTGGATACGGACAACGGGCTGCTTGTCAGCCTCCATATCCGCAGCATGGATCAGAACGAGGCAATCAAAACGGTCAAGCGGAAGATCACCGACATTGACAGTATGAAGATCGACGCACAGAAAAAGGCGGTGCGGGAAGGTTTCGATATGGATATCATCCCCACTGACCTTGCCACCTACGCAGGCGAGGCAAAGAATATCCTCCGTGATCTGCAAAGCAGAAATGAGCGAATGTTCCTGATGACCTTCCTGGTGGTGAACTTTGCGGACAGCAAGCAAAAGCTGGAGAATGACCTTCTCCGTGCGGCAAGCGTGGCGCAGAAATATAACTGCTCCCTGGTGCGGCTGGACTTTCAGCAGGAGGACGGCTTCGTGTCGGCTCTGCCCCTGGGCGTCAACCGCATTAAGATACAGCGTGGGCTTACCACTTCGGCGGTGGCGGTGTTCGTTCCCTTCACCACACAGGAGATTTTCCACGGCGGCGAAGCCCTCTACTATGGGCTCAATGCCACTTCCGGCAACATGATCCTTGCTGACCGCAAAAAGCTGAAAACGCCCAACGGCATGATCTTAGGTACGCCCGGCAGCGGCAAGAGCTTTTCCGCAAAGCGTTCCATCGTGGGTGTGTTCCTGAACACAAAGGACGATATCCTGATCTGCGACCCGGAGGCGGAATATTTTCCGCTGGTGAACCGGTTGGAAGGCCAGGTCATCAAAATCTCTCCAACCAGCACGCAGTATGTGAACCCTATGGATATCAACCTCAATTACAGCGAAGATGATAACCCGCTGGCGTTGAAATCTGACTTTATCTTGTCGTTCTGTGAACTGGCGGCAGGCGGCCGGAACGGTCTGGAGCCAGTGGAAAAAACGGTCATTGACCGTGCCGTGCGGATCGTGTACCGCCCCTATATCGCAGACCCCCGCCCGGAGAATATGCCGCTGCTGGAAGATTTGTATGACGAGATCAAACGGCAGCCGGAGCCGGAGGCACAGCGGATCGCGGCGGCACTGGAACTGTATGTGCATGGCAGTCTGAATGTTTTTAATCACCGCACCAATGTGGATATCAACAACCGAATTGTCTGCTTTGATATCAAGGAGCTGGGAAAGCAGCTCAAAAGCCTGGGTATGCTGGTGATCCAGGACCAGGTATGGAACCGTGTTTCCCAAAACCGGGATCAGGGCAAATCCACCTGGTATTTCGTGGACGAGTTCCACCTTCTGCTGCGGGGCGAGGTTGGTTCCTGGAGCGTGGAGATTTGGAAACGCTTTCGCAAATGGGGCGGTATCCCCACAGGAATTACGCAGAACATCAAGGACCTGCTTTCCTCCTCGGAGATCGAGAACATCTTTGAAAACAGCGATTTTGTGTACCTTCTGAACCAGGCCAGCGGAGACAGGAAAATCCTCTGCGAGCGCCTGAATATCTCCAACCAACAGGCGGCACATATCAGCAACGCAGGCCCCGGCGAGGGGCTGATCTTCTTCGGCAATGTGATCCTGCCTTTTGTGGATGACTTCCCGAAGGACAACGAGCTTTACAGCATTATGACAACAAAACTTGGTGAAACCGGGAAAGGAGAAAACGAACATGAATGATCCCCGCTATTTGCATACAGAAGAAAAACAGGAAGGTGAAACCTTCTTTGATGTGATGAACCGGCTGATCGCCAGAAACAAGGCGGTCACGGCGGATATGGAGGCGGTCCTTGCGGAGCTGGAAAGTGAGATCGAACCGTTCCGTGCGCCGAAGAACCATGAATAAACTGACCCATGTGAGCCTGTTTTCCGGCATTGGCGGTCTGGACCTGGCGGCGGAGGCTGCCGGGTTTGAAACCGTCTGCCAGTGCGAGTGGGCGGATTTTCCGCACTCTGTCCTCTCCTCACGATGGCCGGATGTTCCCAGGTTCCGGGATATTACTACTTTCACGAAGGAGGCGTTTTTTGAAAAAACAGGACTTGAAACAGTTACCGTTATCTCCGGCGGCTTTCCCTGTCAGCCCTTCTCCACCGCTGGAAAACGGAAGGGATTTGCGGATGAACGCTACCTGTGGCCGGAAATGTGCCGCGTTATTACCGAGTTGCGGCCCCGTTGGGTGCTTGGGGAAAATGTTGCTGGCTTCATCAATATGGGGCTCGACAAAACGATCTTTGACCTGGCAAAAGCGGGATACGCTGTTCTCCCATTCGTATTTCCGGCTTGCGGCGTCGGCGCATGGCATGAGCGCCAGCGAACTTTTATCGTCGCGGCTGATGTTTCCCACACCCCTTGCCTCCGACAACAACACCGCCAGGGACGCGGCAAGCCTGGATGTGTTCCTGTCGGACAATGGGATATTCCGCAAGAGGAACCGAAACGGGGCGATCTGGAGCCTCAGCCTGTCGGCGGCGGTATTCTATCTGACCCCGGTGGCGTCGGACGGTTTCCGCTCGACCTTAAAGCCATCGGCCTTCGATCCGGCGAAGAAGGACGGGAACCTGTCGGCACAGATCATCTCCCAGGAACAGCCAGTGTCCGAAACGGCGGCGCTGAATCCGGATTGGGTAGAATGGCTCATGGGCTTCCCGAAAGGATGGACGGACGTATCCTCTGGGCCGCCGAACCGGAAGGAATCCCCCGCATGACCGAGCGCATGGATGACCGGGCACTGCGGCTGAAAACATTGGGAAATGCGGTCTGCCCGCCCCAGGCCTATCCCATTTTTCGCTATATCGCCATGATCGAGAATGGCACCTGCGGTGACTTCTGCCCCTATGGAAAGGAAGGTGACTGCCTATGAGGGAACTGAAAGCGACCGATAAGATCACGCAGAAAATGACCCGTGACGGTGCGGTATCGGAAAACCTTGCCACGGGCGAGGTGGAACATATCAGCAGCCGGGAGCCGGAAACGGAACTGTCCGCTTCTTCGGAAGAATCCGCTGGCACTGCGGCTGACCTTGCCCTGCGTGTGGCGGAACACCATAAGAAGAAAAGCGCACGAAAGGCGGAAAAGGCTGACACCCAGGCGGTGCAGGATGGTTCTGCCGCAAGGCAGCGCCCGTCCTCCCGCCTGCAATTTACCGAGGAAGAACGTGCCGCCCCCATGCTTGGAAAGTACATCGACCGTTCCGACCGTGCGGCGGACAGGCTGGACGCAGCAAAGGCCGCTATCCCCACAAAGAAAGTTCTCCGTACCGAGCGTGTTTTTGACGAGACAGCCGGAAAAGGCAAGACGCAGCTTCACTTTGAAGAAGTGGAGAAACGCCCCAACGGACGCCTGCGGCACAATCCGCTTTCCCGGCCGGTCCATGAGATCGTCCACGCCGCCCATGCGAAGGTGCATGAGGTGGAACAGGAAAATGTGGGTGTAGAGGCCGGACACAAAGGCGAGGTGTTGACGGAACGCGGGTTTGCCTACGGAAAAGGCAAAGTCCGTGCAGCCGTCCACCATCACCGCACAAAGCCTTGGCGTGACGCGGCGAAGGCAGAGCAGGCTTCGGTCAAGGCAAACGCCGACTACCTTTACCAAAAGGCACTGCATGATGATCCTGCATTGGCGGCTTCTAACCCGGTATCCCGCTTTCTGCAGAAACAGCGGATCAAGCGGAACTATGCAAAGGAGCTGCGGCAGGCGGAGAAAACCGCAAAGAACACAGCAGCCACGGCGAAAAGTGCGGCACAGAAAGCAAAGGACGCCTTCAAGGAAACATTCCTCTACATCAAGCACCATAGCCGGGCGGTTCTGCTGGTGATCGGCATTGGCACCTGTGTTGCTCTGCTGTTTGGCGGGGTATCTTCCTGTTCCATGATGGCGGGCTCCGGCGTGGGCGGTGTATTTACTTCCTCTTATCTCTCCGAGGACGCGGATATGCTGGCTGCGGAGGCGGCCTACTGCGAATTGGAGCAGGAGCTTCAATATGAGCTGGACCACTATGAGGCTCTGCACCCCGGATATGACGAATACCGTTTTGACCTGGACGAGATCGAGCATGACCCTTATGTGCTGATCTCCATTCTCACGGCGTTCCATGAAGGGGTGTTTACCATCAATGAGGTTCAGGAGGAACTGCAAATGCTCTTTGAAAAGCAGTACATCCTGACGCAGACCGTGGAAGCGGAGGTGCGCTATCGGACGGAGACACGGACAGACAGCGAAGGAAACGACTATGACGTGGAAGTACCATACAACTACTATATCTGCAAGGTGAAGCTGGAAAACTTCGACCTATCCCATGTGCCGGTCTACATCATGGACGAAGAAACGCTTTCCCTGTATGCGGTCTATATGGCAACGCTGGGAAACCGGGAAGATTTGTTCCCCGGCTCCGGCTATGTAGACAAGTACACCAAACCACCCACCACCTATGATATTCCGCCTTCCGCACTGGAAGATGAAACCTTTGCAGCGCTCATTACCGAGGCGGAAAAGTACATCGGCTATCCCTATGTCTGGGGCGGCAGCAATCCGAACACTTCTTTTGATTGCTCTGGCTTCGTATCCTGGGTGCTGACGCAAAGCGGCGTCTGCAATACGGGCAGGCTGGGAGCCCAAGGACTCTACAATATTTCCACCCCGGTATCCTCTGCCAACGCAAGACCCGGCGACCTGATCTTTTTCGTCGGCACTTACGATACACCGGGTGTTTCCCATGTGGGTATCTATGTAGGCGGCGGAAAAATGCTGCACTGCGGCGACCCCATTCAGTATGCAGATATCAACACAAGCTACTGGCAATCCCACTTTTACGCTTTCGGGCGACCGCCCTACAACTAAAAAACGATATGGAGGTAATTTGATTTATGGCAACGACACAGAAGATCCGCAATGACATTGCGAAAACCAAAGAAAAGATCGCGGAGCAGCAGAAACGCCTTCGTGCGCTGGAGGCCCAGCTTGCGGAGGAAGAAAATCTGGAAATCGTCCGCATGGTGAAAGCCGTGAAGATGGATAACAAGGAACTGACCGCCTTCCTGAAAGCCTATGCCAGCGGTATGATTTCCCTGCCGGAAGGTATGCTGCAGGAGGGAGACACCGAGAATGAGGAAACGGAGGGATACGAGGATGAAGCATAACTTTATGACAAAAATGGCATCGGCTCTTTTGGCGGTGGTGCTCAGCACTGCCGCTTTTTCTATCACCGCCTTTGCCAGCGGCGGCGAGGAAAGCACGGAATCCGTGACCGAACAGGAAACAGCCGAGGAAGTTTCTGATCTGCTTTCCGCTCTGGCAGGCAGCCAGGTCACGGTATCCGTCACCGATGATGGTATCCAGTTCAGTTCCGGCGAAAATGACCCCGGGCAGACCGGCACCGTCACCACGGGCGGCGGCAATTTGAATGTCCGCACGGGTGCGGGAATGGACTACACCGCCTTCACCCAGCTTCCCAACGGAACGACCGTGAAGGTGATCGGCACGGACGGCGACTGGCTGAAGGTCATCCTGCCGGAGAAAGTCGGCTATGTCTATTCCAGCTACATGACGGTAAGTGACGGCGAGGCTGGTTCCGGGGAAGGCTCTTTCTCCCTGGACGCTGAAACGCTGGAAAATCTGCTGGGAATGCTGGGCGGCGGTTTGAATGGCAGTGCCGCTTTGACGCCGGATGGGAACCTGTCACTGATTGACGATATCGGCAGCCCGACCGCCAGCGGTAAGCAGTTTATTACAGTGGAAACGAAGAACGGCAATGTGTTCTATCTCATTATCGACCGTGACGACGAGGGCGAGGAAACCGTGCATTTTCTGAACCAGGTGGATGAAGCCGACCTCATGGCACTCACGGAGGATGGAGAAAAGGCGGAAACACCCATTGTCTGCACCTGTACGGAAAAGTGCCAGGCCGGAGCGGTCAATACCGCTTGCCCGGTCTGCGTAAAGAACCTTAGTGAATGTGTTGGCACGGAACAGAAAGCTGCGGAGCCCACCGAACCGGAGAATCCGGAACCCAAAAAGAAAAGCAATACCGGGGCGATCCTGGCGGTGCTGCTGATCCTTGCAGCCGGAGGCGGCGCAGCGGTCTATTTCCTGGTGCTGAAACCGAAGCAGGGAAAGAAAGTTCCCGCTGATCTGGATGATTTCGACCTGGAGGATGAAGAAGAATATCTGACCGAGGACAAGGAAACGGAGGAAAAGAATGAGTAAACTGATTATCGCAGAAAAACCGAGTGTGGCAAAATCTATCGCATCGGCCCTGGGTGCTTCATCCAGGGCCGACGGCTTTTATGAGGGCAATGGCCTTCTTGTATCTTGGTGCGTGGGGCACTTGGTATCCCCGATGGATGCGGGCGGCTATGACGAGCGTTTCAAGAAATGGCGTTATGACGATCTTCCCATTCTGCCGGAGCCGTTCCGCTATGTGCTGGCACCGGGCAAGGAGGATGCTTTTGAAAATCTCCGTGCCCTGATGAACCGCCCCGATGTGGATACCATTGTCAATGCCTGTGACGCCGGGCGTGAAGGTGAGCTGATCTTCCGACTGGTGTATGAAATGACCGGATGCCGCAAGCCGGTCCTTCGCCTCTGGATTTCCTCGATGGAGGACAGCGCTATCCGAGAGGGCTTTTCTGACCTGCGCCCCGGCGCCAATTATGAAGCCCTGTATCAATCTGCCCTCTGCCGCCAGAAAGCGGATTGGCTGGTGGGGATCAACGCCACGCGCCTTTTCTCCGTTCTCTATCACCGCACCCTGAATGTGGGCCGTGTTCAGACCCCCACACTGGCAATGCTGGCGGAGCGTGACGCGAAGATCACGCTGTTCCACAAAGAAAAATATCATCTGCTGCGCCTGACGCTGGATGGAGCCGAAGCAGTGTCGGAGAAATTCACTGATCCGGCGAAGGCGGAACAGGCAGCGGCTATGTGCAAGGGTGCTGCCGTCACCTGTACCTCTGTCACGAAAGAGCAGAAAAAAGAACAGCCTCCGAAGCTCTATGACCTTACCACCTTGCAGCGTGAGGCAAACCGCCTGTTCGGATACACGGCGAAACAGACCCTTGACTACGCCCAGAGCCTCTACGAAAAGAAGCTGCTGACCTATCCCCGCACGGACAGCCGGTATCTGACCTCCGACATGGCAGAAACGGCTTCCTGCGTGATCCACCTGGCGGCGAAACTGCCACCTTTTGATGGCTGCACAAACTTCTTCCCGCTGGTGGAGACCATGATCTCCGACAAAGATGTATCCGACCACCACGCCATTATCCCCACGATGGAGATTGAAAAGGCAGATATCAAGGGTCTACCTTTGGGCGAGCGCAATTTGTTCCTGTTGGTCTGCTGCAAGCTGCTGTGTGCGTCGGCGGAGCCGTATATGTATGAGGCGGTCACGGCCACCTTTGATTGCGGCGGCTATTCCTTCACCGCAAAGGGCAAGCGCATCCTCTCCGAAGGCTGGCGGGAGATCGACCGCATTTTCCGTACCTCCCTAAAAGAAAAGCCTGCGGATGGGGACGGCGATGCACTCCCGGACTTCACCAAAGGGCAGACTTTTGGCGGTGCGGAGGTTGCTGTTACCGAGCATTTTACCCAGCCGCCGAAGCCCTACTCCGAAGATACCCTCCTGTCCGCTATGGAGAACGCAGGCAAGGATGATATTCCCGATGAGGCGGAGCGAAAAGGTCTTGGCACGCCTGCGACCAGGGCGGCTATCATCGAAAAGCTGGTAGCAGCCGGATTTGTGGAGCGCAAGGGCAAGAGCCTGATCCCCACAAAAGCCGGTATCAACCTTGTCACAGTCTTGCCGGAGCCGCTGACCTCTCCCATGCTGACGGCGGAATGGGAACAAAAATTGACGGAGATCGCAAAGGGCGGCGCTGACCCGGATACATTCATGGACGGTATCCGCACGATGGTTCAAGAGATCGTGTCCACCTATTCCTGCATTTCCGAGGATGGCAAAAAGCTGTTTGCCCCGGAGAAGGAAGTGATCGGTACCTGCCCTCGCTGCGGCCAGCCGGTTTATGAGGGCAAGAAGAACTTTGCGTGTTCGGATCGGTCCTGCGGTTTCGTTCTTTGGAAAAATGACCGCTTCTGGACGAGCCGTAAGAAGGAACTGACAAAAAAGATGGCGACGGACCTTCTGAAAAAAGGCCGCACCAATGTTAAGGGTATGTGGTCTGAAAAGAAGCAGTCCACCTATGACGCTGCGGTGATCCTGGACGATACGGGCGGCAAGTACATCAATTTCAAGCTGGAATTTCTGAAAAAGAGATAAGGAGGGACACAAATGCCATATTACGATCACAACAAGGATTATCCCTTTGCCGCCTTTATCACCAATCTTGGGAAGTACAACGAGGGCGAGCTTGTGGGCGAGTGGGTGAAGTTTCCCACCACCGCCGAAGAATTGAAGGAAGTGTTTAAGCGGATCGGGATCGGCCAGAAGGATGACTTCGGCCAGCCCTATGAGGAATGGTTCATCACGGACTATGACTGCTATGTGGACGGTCTTTACAGTAAGCTGGGTGAATATGAGAATCTGGACGAGCTGAATTATCTGGCGTCGAAGCTGGATGAAATGGACCAGAGCGACTATGCGAAGTTCCAGGCCGCTATGGAGATCGGTGACTATACCAGCAGCCTGCAGGAAATCATCAACCTCACGGAGAATCTGGATTGTTATGAGATTTACCCCAATATCGAGGATTATGACGATCTGGGGCGTTATTATCTCGAAGAACTGGAGGTTTCAAAAGTTCCCGCCCATCTGCAGAACTATATTGACTATGAAGCCTATGGCCGGGATGTGGCGTTGGAGGAAAACGGCACTTTCACCGATCAGGGCTATGTGTGGGATACCAGAGAAGCCTTCCATGAGTATTATGACGGCGAGCGCGGCAGTATCCCCGACGAGTACCGGGTGATGACCTTTCAGGACGATCTTCCCGAAGAAGAAAAATCCGAGTGGGCCATGGATATCGCCTTTGACATGGACGAGTTTTTCCGTCAGAACGATCCGCAGTATGCGGCGGAGCACCCGGAGGCACACGCCGCAAAGGAAGAACTGTATGAAAATCTGATGGCCGGACGCATTTCCGCTTTGGATGAAAAGCTGGCGGCACTGGGGCAGACGCAGGAGGACTATCTTCCTTCGGAGATTGAAAAGTTCAAGGACGCCACGGGCTATGAGGAATTTCTTGATTTTGACCCGGCGGAGGTCAAGACCGCTTTGGATGCCCCGGAGAAGTCCCATGCGGATGAAATGCTGTCCGCTGCGGAGAAGGTTGCCTCGGAAAAGATGACTGTGCTTGTAGTGGAACCTATGAAGGAACCCTATGTGAAGGAGATCGACCCCGACCTTCATTCCCTGCAGGCAGAGGTCGGCGGAGACATTGGCGCAACTTATCCCTATTCTGACCCGGTGGCGCTGGTTTGCAATGATGAAGGAAAGCTCATAGGGCTTGAACTGAACCGTGGGCTGCGGGATAAAAATGGAGAAATTTATGATATCGTAGCAGGGACTTTCCTGGTGGTTGGACTTGGTGAGGAAGATTTTGCCTCCCTGTCCCCGGAACTGATTCAGAAATACACGGAACAGTTCAAAACGCCGGAACGATTTATGCAGATCAATGGCAATATCGTTGTTCTCCCTGTCCCGGCAGAGAAGCAAGACCTCGCTTATCTGCCAGACCGTTTTGAAACTGGCGAGCGTGTGCAGACACCGAGGGGCAGCTTTCAGGTGACGGCTATGAGCCGGGAACAGATGGAGGCGGCCGGTTACGGTGTCCACCATATTTCCGATGATAGAAAATATCTTATCATGGGGAATGGTACACGGGCCTTTGCCGTGGCAGCGGAGCAGCCGGAGAAGGACAATCCTCTCCGCACCGCTGAAATGACGCTGGAGGATGACTACGGCATGATCGACGGCGTTATCAACAACGGCAGACGCGGTGAAGAATTGGAAAAAGCCCAGGAGTACGCAGATCGGACAACGCCGGAGAAGCCTTCTATCCGTGAGCGGTTAGAGGACGCAAAACGGGAGTGTGCCGAGCACAAGTCCCCGGAGGGCAAGAAGCCCGGCCGTGATGTGCCGGAGCATGACTGCCTATGAGCCGAAGTAAAAAATGGCGGCTGGAATGGGCGTTCTTCCTGGGCGAGAACGGCAGACGGCAGTATAACCATATCTGTAAAAAATGTGTTCATGGCTGCAAGCAGAGTTTCCGGGCGTGTCTGGTCGCTTGTCCGTATTACAATTCCAAACGATCTAAAATTTGTGAAGATAAGGGTGGAAAAAACGCAGAATAATTCCCTGTATCCGTATTTTCAAAGGTAGCCTTTATGATTTCTCATGTGTCGGTCTGCTTGCTGGCACATGAAGAAAAAGGCTTGATTTCAGACACTTTCTGATACATAAAATGGGAGTACAGCTTTTCGGTTCGTCCGATCGGCTGTACTCCCGCTTTTTTATTTATTTTCATCGTTATCAGGCTTTTCCGTTTCCGCTACACTTTCTATCATGTCAACGACTACGGCATTAAGCTGTGCGGCGTTTTGCGATGTAATGACCGGCCGCCCGGTATCCTTTTCGATATCCTGTCGAACTTGACCGGCATAGCTGCCGCCACGACGGGCAATCTTTTGACTTTCAGAAAAACCTTCCGGCTGATGTGCTTTTGACAGTTCTGTGGTCGTTGCCTCTGCCAACATATTCAAAACAATTTCCATCGTGCTCATATTATCACGGAGGTTTTCTTTTTTCAGACCTTTCAGCTTCTTATATTGCCGAGTAGTCATGCCAGACCATGCTTTGGTGATCTCATCGGTGAGAATGGCATACTCTTTGCCCTGCTGCACGCCACGCTCCTGCCATTCAGCAGTAAGCTCGTTACGGACACGGATAGAAAGGAGCCGCTGATGAATCCAGTCTGTATCATAGCCCTTTTTCTGATAGGTTTCCAACGCACGGTCGATTGCCTGTTCCGGGTCGATCGTTTCTTCAATGCGTTCACGGCCGACCTGAGCAAGCCAGAGTTTGAACGGTTCAGCCTTAGGTGATGGGATGGACTGAATAATGCGTAAGATCTGTTCAGCCGTTGCCGCCAACACTTTACGCTTTTTGCCTGTTGCACCCATCATTGCTACCTGGGGACAATTTGTCCCCAGGTAGCTTGCAAGCTGTTCATCACGCTTACGCATTTTTTTGAGGTAGTCTGTTGGATTAGAGCTATCTGTCAAGACAGCAATAACATCCACAACAGAGAAATACCATTCTTCTTGTTCTTCGTCCCATGCGGTGCGTATTTTTCTATCTTCAAAAAGCTGGATGGAATTATTTTCGTCCATGCGCTTCAACCTCCTTAGAGTATGTATTTTAATTTTAACATGAAAGGGTTTCTATTTCTATAAGAGAATCAAATTTCGCCGTAGTAGGCGTTATGGGAATGTGCGTAAACTGCCAGGATTGTGAGGCTGTGGGAAAGCTGTTTGCAGACCTGTGGGAAAAGGCTTGTCTTTTTCCATCAGGTTGTGAATGGCTTTTCCATCGGCACGAGCGGCAGTTTTCCATATTTCCATGACGCAGGAAAATCATCCAACAATCAGCCGGTACACCGTCAGCGGCACATACCACACCGCTACAATCAGCCGCCACGCCAGGACGAAACCGCCGATCACGCCGCCGATAATGAAGTTCAGCGCAAACAGGGCGATCCTGCCACCCAGGGAGCCGCCACCCGACACGATCCAGAGGCACATCCGATGGAGTCCAAACGGAAGTCCGCAGAGTATCCAGAGCCATACATAGTCAAGCTCTCCGTTCTTCATGCAGGCGGATTTGAAGATACAATACAGGATCAGTGCCACGATTACGGGCAGTACGCTTTTGAAGAAAAATGCTTTGATTGCTTCGCTTCTTGTCATCGGTAAAACCTCCTTCCGCAGTTCCATTATACAGGATGCCAGGAGCTACGCCCAGCGTCTTTCAGAGAAAATTATTCAAGTTCATGCCGCCGCTGTTGTTCCTGTTCCTTTGGAACGGTTAGTAGCGCATCCACATTTTGCTTGACGGTATCGTATTCCTGGGCTTCGGTCCTTGCGGTTTTGTACTCTGCAAGGAGCCGTTCCTTTTCTGCGTTGAGATTGGCAAGCTCCGTTTTCATGCTTTCCGTTGTCGGCAGCGGCACAGCCCCCAGCCGTTTCAATTCTCTGGCGGCCGCTTCAAAAAGGATGATCTCGCTCTCATGCCCCCGCAGGAACTTTTCTTTATCATTTGATTTACGGTATCGGTCATAAAGCGGCTTTAGCTGACGGTAAGTTCCGGCATGCTTCATCACAAGGGCAAGTTCGGCACTTCTGCTTTCTATCCGCTTGATCTCTGCATGAGCGGTATCCCTGCGTGCGGATATTGCGGTCAATTTGCTTTCCAGTTCTCCATAACTGCTTATCCCGTGTTCGGTCAGGAAATTCATGGTCTTGGCGGCCTGTTTCAGATTGTTCAGCTTCGCCCAATGGGTGAAGCCTGCACTCTGTTGCGCCTTGATGTTGTTCTGAATATCAATGAGCAGGCTGATCTTTCCGTCCTGCTGTTTCGGCTGGCGGGAAGGTCTGGCGTGTCTGGCGATCCGGGCAACAAGGGCTTCTTCGGTGTAGTCCGCACCCAGGGTTTTCAGACGGGTGAATCGTTCCTGATCCGGCGCTCTGGCGGAGATATACTTGCCGCGCTTGATCTCATAACCTTCCCTCTGCAGGCGGCGAAGCAGTTCTTCCAGGTTGGAACAGGCTGGCAGGAGCCGGTCGATGGCCGCTTTCAGCTTTGCCTTATAGCTGGTGCCGTTCTGCGCAGCCTGATGTTCAATATAGCTCTTGCCCTTGTCCTGTCCGGGGATGATGACAGACAGACCGTGTTCCTTGCAAAGCCGGTCAGAGGTGCGGCGGATATAGTGATAACTCCGCTTGTTGGAATGATAGTGCTTGTGATCCGCAAAGCTGACCGCATTGAAAATCAGGTGGTTATGAACATGATCTTTGTCTATATGGGTAGTAAGTACAAATTCATACTTGCCGCCCAGGATTTCTTTTGCAAGCTCCATGCCGATCTCATGGGCCTGTTCCGGCGTAACCTCCCCAGGCTGAAAGGCTTGGATCAGGTGACGGCCCAGGTTCGTTCCCTTGTCGATGGCATGGCGGCGGGTCCAGGAAAATTCGATATCCGCAGTTTCGGCGGCACAGCCATAGGAAGAAACAAGCAGCTTTCCGTCCGTCTTTTCCGGGTTACAGATATAGTCAATGGCGGCTTTCAGCGTTGACTTGATAGGATGTGTCTTTGTAACTGCCATATCTCATCCAGCCTTTCCCGTATCTCGTCCATGTCGGCCTGATACGCTGGGCCTCCGGCGTTGAGTTTCTTTGCAATCTGATTGATATTGCGACCGATGGCGGAAAGCTCTGCGGTGAACGCCTTGATATCCGCGGTGTCGGTATAGATGATATATCCGTCAATCGCCATCTTTCGGAGGTAGGCACCATATCTGCGTGTCGGTAACTGGCTCATTTTTTCGTCTATGAGCCGTTTTTCATCCTCCGTGACATAGAATTTCATTTGGATATTCCGTTTTCTGTTTGCCATGCGCCACCTCCGTTCTTCATAAGGGTTTGGGATTATCCCAACAAGCATTTTTGAATTTTCGGGCAAGGGACCTGAAAATCTCAAAATTCGCAAGCGGGTACTCGCTTGCTGTGCTTGCTACTGTAACCCTACCCTCATTCTCCCTCTACTAATACTACAATTTGAAACGGAGATTTTGGCTATTTTCATCTGAAAATCTTTAATAGCATGGGCGTTCATCAAAATTTGACACAGGAGAAATTATCACATATACTTAATGGTGATTAGTTATAACGAACCGAAAGGAGGAATGGGTGGTGCTGACCTATGAAAAACAAGCACTCTCTGGTACGATTGAAGTATTATTGCGGTCTGAATTGCCAGACGAATTTGAAGGGACAAAGTTATACGGCTCTCTCGAAGAAGATGAACTACGGCAGGACTGTAAAATTTTTCGGCTGTCAAATGAAACAGGGCATGGACGCATTACAGTCTATCAGGTTTTTTCTGGTATTGAGCTTTACTATAACGATATGCACATGGGATATTGCAATCAAAATCAAGCCACAGCTAAAAACATGATAGAGATTAACCATTGTCTGATAGGACGTTTTGAGTGTAGCTTTGGTGAAAATAGTTGCTGCTATATGGCGGAAGGCGATTTGTCGATCAGCTCCATGATGAAGAAAAAGTCAAATTCGTGTTTTCCGCTGAACCACTATCACGGTATTTCTATCGTCATCAATCTGGATGAATTGCTGCCGGAAGTACGGCAAATCATGGAGCTATTGAATATTGATTTGCACTACATACAAAAATATATTTGCGAAGGAAACCGTTGCTGCATCATGCGGGCCAATCCATCTATTGAACATATTTTTTCGGAACTCTATCATGTCCGGGAAAAAAGAAAACCAGGATACATGAAAGTCAAAATGCTGGAACTGCTTCTGTTCTTAAGTGATCTCAATACGGCAGAAGAAGTTTTACAGACGGATTATTTCAATCAAAATCAGGTCGCATTGATTAAAGCAGTAGCGTCCTATATTACGGAGGACTTGACAGCACATCATACGATTGAACAGCTTTCCCAGAAATTCGAGATTTCTACAACAGCATTGAAAAAGTGCTTTCGAGGCGTCTATGGAACCTCTGTCTATTCTTATCTTCGTACCTATCGGCTTCAAGTCGCCAAAAAATTGTTGCTGGAAACCGAGTCGTCAGTAACGGAGATTGCAAGTAAAATCGGATATGAAAATCCGAATAAATTCACTTCTGCCTTCAAAGAAACGTATGGCAGCTCTCCAACGGAATTCAGAAAGAGTGTCCGTTTGGATAGAAGCGGGTCCGTATGGAGTGGCGAAGAAATCTGAGCTGTATTAGAATATCCTTTGTCAGATAAAAGCAGAAAGACCGCTTGAAGCTGGCCTGTTTTTTGAATAGTGGGTTAGACGTTGCTAACTTTCTGCAAGACAAAGGAGGATTTCCAAATGGAAAATGAAAAATCGACAGGTAACAAGTACACTGTCAAAGACGCGGCAATCATCGGTATCTTCTGTGCGGTCATGTTCGTTGTATTTATGGTCTATTCGATCCTGACCGGCGCTTCACTGTTCTATTCCATGATTTTTAACGCCGCTGGTGCGGCACTTATCCTCGCACCGTTCTATGTTTATATGTGCATGAAAGTCGGCAAGCATGGCCCCGCTCTTGTCTACAATATCATGTGGGCGATTATCGCCGGATTGATGATGGGGCCATTTATGATTCCGTGGTTTTTGGGCGGCGGTATCATCGCAGAGCTTTCCATGTGCGGAAAGGATGCCTACCATGACATTAAGCGTGTGTCTATTTCGTGGGTAATCACGGCACTGGTTCGCGCTGCACATGGTATGTCAGAAATTTGGTTTTTCAAAGACGCATTTCTTGCCACCGGCGTCAGCGAGCAGCAGGTTCAGGTTCAGACCCAGTATTACACCGATCCGAAGTACGTCCTTTTGAGCCTGGCTGTCACCGCTATCCTGGCCGTCCTTGGCTGCATGATTAGTAACAAACTGATTGTGAAGCACTTCAGAAAGAGTGGTGCGATTAAATAAACTATGAGCATGAAATTTGATTTTCGAACCAAATTGCTTGTCATAGTTCTCACTATGTCGCTTGTGGCGGTGCTCACAAGCGACATTTTGATATACACACTTTTTGGCGTTTTGAGCGTGTATCTGATTATTCAGGGCTTTGGCAGGCAGACAATAAAATATTTGATCGTCTGCGGTATTTTTATCGTGTTGAGGTTGCTTTCAGGAGGACAGGGCATTACCATTCTTATGCCGGAAATGTTCCTGTTCATGGTGCTGCGTATTTTGATGATGGTTATGGCTGCGCAGCCCGTGATTGGTATGCCGCCGGGAGAAGTTGTAGCAGTTTTTAAGAAAATCCACGCGCCTAATGGAATTGCCCTGCCCGTAACCTTCATGCTGCGTTTCTTCCCTACTGTGCGCAGTGAATTTTCTGATGTGTTTTCCTCCCTTCGACTGCGAAAGCTGTTGTCATGGAAACACCCTCTGGACGCAATGGAGTATATTGTTACGCCTGTTATTTTCCGTTCATCCAGAATAGCCGAAGAACTTGCCGCTTCTGCTGAAAGCAGGGGGATTTCCAATCCTGGGAAACATACCTGCCGCAGAAAAATAGAATTTCAAAAAAGAGATTGGATTATGTGCGTGATTGCTGTTTGTGTAACTGCATTCTATTTTGTGCTGGAAAGGACGGTAGCATAATGGTAAATGATAAAGCAAGGCGATCCGTTATCCAGTTTGAAGATGTATCTTTTGAATATCCGGGAGCCGAAACAGATAGTATCCATCATATCAGCCTCGATGTAAAAGAGGGCGAGTTTCTTGTTCTGACTGGAGGGAGCGGCTGCGGAAAGACAACTTTAACACGATTGGTAAACGGGTTAGGCGAACAATTTTACGAAGGGACACTGAAAGGGCGCATCACACTGTTGGGACGCAACATATCGGAATATCCTCTGTATGAAATCGGGAAAAAAGTAGGTTCAATCTTTCAAGATCCAAAGAGCCAGTTTTTTGCCAGTATTACAGAGGATGAGATTTCGTTTGGGTGTGAAAATTATGGCGTTCCGTATGAAGAATTGGATAGGCGGGTTTCAAGTGCAATCAAGCGTATTAACGGAGATATGCTGCGAGGGAAAGAAATTTATCCGATGTCCAGCGGGGAAAAACAGAAAATAGCGGTGGCCTCCGTCAATGCTGTTGATCCGGAAATTTATGTGTTTGATGAACCTTCGGCCAATTTGGATATGTATTCCGTTGAGGCGCTTAAAAATTTGATGGGTGGACTTAAAGCGGAAGGCCACACAATCATTGTTGCTGAACACCGGCTTTATTATCTTACTGACCTTGCAGACCGTTTTCTCTATATGGAAAACGGGAGCATAAAAGAAGAATGGACGGCGGGAGAACTGCGCTCTATTCCAGAAGAAAAAAGACGAGCCATAGGAATACGAGCGGCAGATTTGCACCATATTGAAGTAAATATTTCCCCTGTAAAAGAAAAAGATATGACGATGGAGGTAAAGGATTTGGCATTTTCCTATCGCAAACATCCGGTTTTCCATGATGTATCTTTTCAGGCGTATGCTGGTGATCTGATTGCGATTGTAGGCCATAACGGAATAGGAAAAACTACTTTGTCGAATATTCTTTGTGGTATGCAAAAGGAAAAAGAGGGTCAGGTCATATATAACGGGACAAAGGTATCTAAAGGCAAACGGAAGAATTTTGCCTACTTTGTTATGCAAAATACAGATTGCCAGTTGTTTGGGGACAGCGTAGAAGAAGAACTGCTATTAAACGGAAAAGGCAGTACCCAGGAGCAACGCGATGATCTGCTAAAACTATATGGCTTGTTTGAATGGAAAGAACGGCATCCCGCTACTCTTTCCGGCGGGCAGAAACAACGACTCACTCTCGCAGTATCGGATTGGATAGATACCCCCGTTTTGATTTTGGATGAGCCTACCAGCGGTCTTGATTTCAAAAATATGATGAGAATATCGGAGCATTTGAAAGCTCTGGCGCAAAAAGGAAAGACCATTTTAATCATTACCCACGATTATGAATTTGCCGCTATGACTTGCAATCGGGTTCTGCATTTCGTTGATGAAGGTCATGTAGAAACATTTCCGTTACAGGAAAATTTGTCCCGCTTATACTCCTGCCTTATGTGTCAATGAATTATGTGTCCGATTGGATAGATACGCTCTGTATGGAGTGGCAGAAACAACCGAATGATTTTATGATAATAGACGGGTTATAAAATGCTAACCCGTCTATTATTGCGAAAGGAGACTTGCTTATGGAGAAGCAAAAAAATGGAGAACTGTCCAGAATGTTCGGATATGCAGGGAAATTCCATGTTTTGACTGTTTTGGGATGTGTTCTCTCCGGAATCAGTACCATTTTATCTATGCTGCCTTTTGTTTGCATTTGGCTCGTCATCCGCGATTTAATCCAGGCTTTTGCTGCCGGGGATATATCTCTTGCAACGGGGAGCGCCCATTATGCGTGGATGGCGGTTGTGTTTGCAGCGGCAAGCATTTTAATTTATTTTATCGCCCTGAACTGTACTCATCTGGCGGCGTTTCGTACAGCCACCAATATGAGAAAATCTGCAATTCATCATATCGTGACGCTGCCGTTGGGGTATTTCAGCCAAAATGCAAGCGGACGGCTCAGAAACATCATTGATGATAATGCAGGGCTTACAGAAGGATTTCTGGCCCATCAGCTTCCCGATCTGACCGGAGCCGCAGTTATGCCGGTTGCCGTTATTATTTTGATTTTCCTTTTTGACTGGCGGCTGGGAATTTGCTGCCTGATACCTATGGGAATCAGTGTCATCTTTCTCAAACAGATGATGGGCGGAGATAATGCGCAGTTTATGGGCAAGTATATGACTGCACTGGAAACAATGAATAAAGAAGCTGTGGAATATATTCGCGGTATTCCTGTTGTAAAAGTATTTCAGCAAACTATTTATTCCTTCAAAAATTTTCACGCTGCAATAGAAGAATACGAAAAATTTGCTTCCGGGTATGCCTTAAAATGCCGTATTCCTCTTACGGGATTTACAGTAACACTGAACGGCACATTTGTTTTACTTATTCCAGTCGCCATGTTTATTTTGTCCGGGATCAGCGGCCAGGCGGCTTATGAAAATGTTGTGCTGGATTTTCTGTTTTACAGTTTGTTTACTCCGGTCTGTGCAACTATGATGAACCGTATCATGTTTGCCAGCGAGCAGCTTATGGCGGCTAAAAGTGCAGTCAGCCGGGTGGATGAAATTTTGCAGGAAAAGCCCTTGAAGGAGCCGGAACATCCCCTGATCCCGGCAGATGCTTCGATTGTGTTTTCGGATGTTTCCTTCGCCTATCCAGGGGCCAAAGAGAAGGCCTTAGACCATATCAGCTTTGAGGTTCCGACAGGAAAAACAGTGGCGCTTGTTGGTGCCTCCGGCAGCGGTAAAAGTACAGCGGCAAGCCTCATTCCCCGATTTTATGATGTTCAGTCAGGTTCCGTTACGATTGGCGGCGTGGATGTACGCAATATTGAGAAGCAGGAACTGATGAAAAGAGTTGCTTTCGTGTTTCAGAATACCTGTCTGTTCAAGGACACCTTGCTGAATAATATTAAGGCGGCCCGCCCGGACGCTACCAGGGAAGAAGTCCTGAAAGCGGCTGATGAAGCACAATGCAAAGATATTATTGACCGCCTCCCGGATGGGCTTGATACGCTCGTTGGAACAGGAGGCACATATCTCTCAGGAGGTGAAAATCAAAGAATTGCTCTTGCAAGGGCAATTTTAAAAGACGCCCCTATTATTGTACTGGATGAAGCCACAGCATTTGCAGATGCCGAAAATGAACATCAGATACAGCTCGCTTTTGAGCGGCTGACCCAAAACAAAACGGTTATGATGATTGCCCACCGGCTCTCTACGATACAAGACGCAGACCTTATCCTGGTGTTCAAGGAGGGGCGGATTGCAGAAAGAGGTACGCATGAAGAATTGGTAGCCTTAAATGGTATTTATTCTTCTATGTGGAAGGATTACCAGACCTCGATTGCCTGGAAGGTCGGAAAGGAGGATGAGCAGCATGATTAAGGCGTTAAAAAAGAAGTATGCGTTAAGCGATCAGGGTGCAAAAGACCTGTTAAAAGGGATTGTTTATTCGGTGCTGGCCAATATCAGCCTTATGTTTCCTGTTATTCTTCTGGCTATCGTCCTCAATCAGCTTCTTGCGCCTGTTTTGGGAGCGAGTGCGCCAGAGATCAGTGCCGCTGTTTACACTGTGATTGGAATTGTGATTTTAGCTGTTGTTTTTATTTTTCATTATTGCCAGTACACCGCGACATATCTCGGAACGTATGATGAAAGCGCAAGGCGGCGTATCGGGCTTGCGGAAAAATTGCGTACCCTTCCGCTGACCTTCTTCCACCAGCGTGATCTTGCTGACCTGACAAGCACAATTATGGGCGACTGTGCAAACTTTGAACACGCATTTTCTCATACGGTTCCACAATTCTTTGGAGCAGTTATCTCTACGGGGATTGTTTGTATCGGCCTGCTGATTTTCAACTGGCAAATGGGTTTGGCTCTTCTTTGGGTAGCTCCGATTTCATTTGCAATCGTTATTCTGTCACGGAAATGGCAGGAAAAACTCAGCAAAAAGCACATGAACGCAAGACTGGAGCTTGCAGAAGGCATTCAGGAATGTTTGGAAACCGTACAGGATATAAAGGCTTGCAATCAGGAAGAAGATTATCTTCGCAAATTGGACGCAAAGATGGATGCTGCGGAAAAAGCACAGATTTCATCCGAAATGACAACGGCAAGTCTGCTGACAACCGGCCAGATGTTTTTACGGCTCGGTTTGGCAACGGTGATTGTAGTAGGTAATAGTCTTGTGGTAAGTGGAGATACCTCTCTGTTTACCTATATTCTGTTTTTGATTGCTGCCTCCCGCCTGTACGATCCACTTTCCGGGGCGATGTCAAATATGGCAGAGCTGTTTTCTGTACAGCTTCAGGTGAACCGCTTGAAAGAAATAGAGGAATACCCGGAAGAAACCGGTGAGAAGAATATCCATACAAACGGGTACGATATTACATTCGATCATGTCCAGTTTTCTTACGAAAAGGGCAAACCGGTACTGAGGGATGTTTCGTTTACTGCAAAACAGGGACAGGTCACTGCATTGGTTGGCCCGTCCGGCGGCGGCAAAAGTACAGTCGCAAAACTGGCAGCCAAATTTTATCCTCTGGACGGAGGAAGAATACTGTTGGGCGGAACCGATATTGCTCCGCTAAATTCAACCATGTTGATGAAAAACTTCTCTATCGTTTTTCAAGATGTTGTGCTGTTTAATAACACCATCATGGAAAATATTCGTGTCGGTAAAAAGGACGCAACGGATGAAGAAGTGATTGCCGCAGCTAAAGCAGCGCAGTGTGATGAATTTATTTCAAAATTGTCGGACGGCTATCAGACGGTGATCGGAGAAAATGGTTCAACACTATCTGGCGGTGAGTGCCAGCGCCTTTCTATCGCACGTGCTCTTTTGAAAGACGCTCCTGTTATTCTTCTGGATGAAGCTACTGCTTCTCTTGATGTAGATAACGAAACTGAAATTCAAAACGCAATATCCAGGCTGGTAAAAGGCAAGACAGTTCTTATAATCGCTCACAGAATGAGGACGGTGGAAGCTGCCGATAACATCGTTGTATTGTCAGATGGTATTGTAGCCGAAAACGGAACTCACGAAGAACTTATGAAAGAAAATGGCCTCTATCATAGGCTGGTCGATTTGCAGACAGCTTCTGCAAATTGGAAGTTAAGCGTTTAATCATAAAAGGAGGTACTGATGAAACTTCATGCGTCCGGGGAGGACTACCTGGAGGCCATACTTGTTCTCCATAAGAAGATGGGCATGGTGCGCTCCGTGGATGTCGCCCGGCACCTGGAGGTCACAAAGCCCAGCGTGTGCCATGCGGTGGCGACCCTGCGGGACGGGGGCTTCCTGACGATGGACAGCGACTATTTTCTGCACCTAACCGACGTGGGGCGGGAAGTGGCGGAGCAGATCTACGAAAAGCACCGCTTCTTTACCGACCGGCTGATTGAGGCCGGCGCAGACCCGGAAACGGCGGAACGGGACGCCTGCCGGATGGAGCATGTCATCAGCCAGGAGTCCTTCGAGCATCTGAAAAATGATTACAAAACAAAAGAATAATAAACTGCCCGCATAGCAAACGGGTGAAACAGTAACGCGGCCGGGCACATCGAACCCGACCGCGTTACTCGTCTTTCTGAAAGGCTTCCGCCTGTTTACAGAGCGCGATAAATTTTTCGATCTCTGCTTCGCTTTTCCCGGCAAAGAAGTCCACAACTGTTTTCGAGACTGTCTGATTTACCATTTCCGGGAAGATGGCGGCGTCCACGCTGATATTCAGTTCTTTGGCGACAAGGACCACCGTTTCAAATTTCGGATTACTCTGGCAGGTCTCCAAATCTATGATTGTGCGGGGGTTCATACCGAGGCGTTCAGCTAACTGCTTCTGCGTCAGATGCTGGCGCTTCCGTTCTGACCGCACCTTCCATGCAAATAGATCCAGCGGATTGTTCACTACACATCACCTCTACATCATTGTAGGGTGTGCTTCCGCTCATATAAATAACCATACAGCTCATATAAAGTGAGTTATAACTCATATTTCGGAGTAAAGGGGGATATGGATGAGAGCGCCAACACAAAGGAGGTCAAAATAAGGCGGGGTTTACCGTTTGTACGGCGGACGCCCATGCCACTACGAAAAATATTCCAATAACGCAGCAGCGAGCCATGCTCATGAAAGTGAGTTATGGCTCGCTTTTTATATACTGTGGCTCGTATCTCACAAAACCCGTTTCTTTGAGCGCCTGGGCGTGGGCTGCCGCTCCCCGCCCCGTTTCGTTCCGGCCTGTCAACCCGAACGAAACGAAAGGAGCCAATTATGAGTGGCAAAAAATTTTTTCAGATAGATCCCGAAAACCGGCCAAACCAGACCACTCGTGAACGAGTAGTGAGCGAAAGGGGAAGAAAAGAACTGCCTCCCGGCACGAGGGGAGGTGAGAACTTGAAACCTGACCGCCACTACGAGCACAAGCAGTACGCCTTTGACAGCTACTGCAAGAAGGTGCTGAAATGCGAGGCGTGCAACGGCTATCGCCAGATCAGCCGGCACCAGAAGCGTTTCACATCTTTGGAAGAACTGTCCGAGGCAGAAATGGCCCAGCTTGCGGTATATGACCGCTACCCGTGGGAATACACGACCTTCCCTGTGGGAGGGGCCGTGATCCTGATCGAGGACGACGGGCTGGCCGAGGCGCTTCTGGAGCTGTCCCAGGAGGACCGGGAAATCTTTATGATGCACTGGTTCCTGCGGATGACCGACGCACAGATCGCCAGGTACATAAACAAGCCCCGCCGGACGGTCAATACCCGCAGGCATAAAGCCTATCGGCTGCTGACAGAACTGATGGGAGGTGAAGCGGATGACTAAATCTGCATGCACGCGGGCATCGCTGATTCCTTACCCGGTGATCGCCGCCGCTATCGGAGGCGACCCCGAAGCGGTGAACCGGGTAGTCCGGCATTACTCCGGCTACATTGCCGCGCTGTCTACACGGACGAGCTATGGCCCTGACGGCTATCCCCGTCCCCAGGTGGACGAAGATCTGCGCGGTCGGCTGGAAGCAAAGCTGATTATTTCCATCCTGGATTTTGACCTGAGTTGATCCAGGGCCGGGCGCTGCGTGTTCCCCTTTCCACGCGGCGTCCCGTTATAGCACCTTGACAAAGAAAGCCCGCTGGGAGGCCAGCGCCGCAGTATAAGGCAAACGGATACATTCCTGTTTGTGCCGAGCCATACGACCGGTGCGCCATGACCTCGTTTCAAGTCCGCAGGACGGGACCACTGTAACGGGCGAGCGAACAGCACCAGACCGCAAAGCAAGCGTGGCTGCTTGCGGGCGATGACACACGGGCAGGGTCAAAGATACTCGCGCATTGAACGCCCACAAAGCATTGTGCGCCGCACCCATCAGCATGGGCCGGGGTTAGACTCCCGTGGAGCTGTGCCAGCAGCCGTCCGTAAGCCTACTTTTCTTTTTTGAAAGTTTATGGATAGATCATAAACTTTTCAATTAGCAGCAGACAAACACGGAACAGCACGGTAAAATGATGGTGGAAGTTATATTATCCACACATATTCGTGCTGTTCCTTTTCATAACTGAAAGGGGGTTCTCATGTCTCAAACATGGAACGGCACGAAGAAAGAAACCCCTGAAAGAAGGACGTATACGGTTGACGATATTGCTCAAATTCTGGGCATCGGAAGAACTTCTGCATATATCCTTGTAAAAGAAGGGCACTTTAAAATCGTGCGAATTGGTAACGCCATACGCATTTCCAAGCGGTCATTTGACGAGTGGCTTGACTCCCTCGACCTGTGATCCAAGAAAGGAAGAACGATATGGCATCTATAATCAAGCGAAAGAAAAACTATTCCGTTGTTTACAACTATGTGGACGAAAACGGAGAAACCAAACAGAAGTGGGAAACCTGGCATACCCACAAAGAGGCCTTGAAGCGCAAGGCGGAAATCGAAAATCAGCAGCACACGGGAACTTTTCTACCGCCAAGCAATCAGACGATTACCGAGTTCCTTTATGACTTCGTATCTCTTTACGGAGAAAAGAAATGGGGCGTGTCTATGTATGACAGCCAAACGGCGCTGATTGCGAACTATATCAATCCGATCATCGGTGATATGGAGGTACAGGCGGTTACGCCCCGTGCGGTTGATGGTTATATCCAGACCTTGCAGAAAACCAAGTCGGTGTCTACCAAAACCCGAAAGGCCGTTACCACCTATGTCAGCGACAAGACCATTGAAAAGATCATCAAGCTCCTGCGGTGTGCGTTTAAGCAGGCGGTACGATGGGAAATCATTGCAAGAAATCCCTTTGACAATGTGATCCTCCCGAAAACGGAGTATGCGAAACGGGATATCTGGACGGCGGATATGATCCGTCTTGCTCTGGACAAATGCACGGACAGCAAACTCTATGTAGCAATGAACCTTTCCTTTGCCTGCTCTCTGCGTATGGGTGAAATCCTGGGGCTGACCTGGGAGAACGTCCATATTTCCGATGAAGATATTGCGGCGGATAACGCCTATGTCTACATCGACAAGGAGCTGACACGGGCTTCCAAACGGGCGATTGAAACGCTGGGTGAGAAGGATATCTATTACATCTTCACTCCGCTCATGCCGAACACCAGCACAAGAATTATTCTGAAAAAGCCGAAGACCGATTCCAGCATCCGTAAGGTGTGGCTGCCAAAAACACTGGCTTACATTCTGCGGGAATGGAAGAAGTCCCAGGACGAGCTGAAAGGCTTCCTTGGAGACGAGTATCAGGACTTCGATCTGGTGGTGGCACTTCCCAATGGACGGCCCTGTGAGGATCGGATCATCCTCAAAGAGTTTGCAAAGCTCCGTGAGGACGCAGGGCTGCCGAAGGTGGTCTTTCATTCTCTCCGTCATTCCAGTACCACCTACAAACTGAAACTGAACCACGGCGATCTGAAAGCCACCCAGGGCGATACAGGCCATGCCGAGATCGACATGATAACCGGTATCTATGCTCACATTCTGGACGAGGATAGAAAGGTCAATGCTCAGAAATTCGAGACAGCCTTCTATGCCAAGCCTGATCTTCGCAATGTCCGTCCACCGGAAGAACCGGCAAAATCGGAACCTGCGACCCTGGATCTTGAAAGCCTTGTGGAGCAGCTTCAGAAGTCGCCGGAGCTGGCAAGTGCGCTCGCAGCCCTGATAGCGGCGCAAGCCCCGGCAAAGTGATCCGAAAAATCGAATTAGCAAAACGCAGAATTTTCTTAGCAAATTTCTGAAAAGTGTTCGAGTCCAATTAGCAAATATACATCATACGGCGTATAAGAATCTCCCGGTAACGGAAGTGAAATTACCGGGAGAAGGAGGAACAAAAAAACGCTGCAAACCCCGAAAAAAGGCTTGCAGCGGTGCTTTCTGGCGTCCCAGAGAGGATTTGAACCTCCGACCCCACGCTTAGGAGGCGTGTGCTCTATCCAGCTGAGCTACTGAGACATTTATAAGTTTTATGCAATTTTCAAGGCTCGAAGGAATCGAACAATCTGCCGCTTAGGAGGCGGTCGCTCTATCCAACTGAGCTACAGAGACATCTATAAAAAC